>Ga0075423_10001513_pt1 | contig 20533 bp, 23 predicted proteins | sample SoiMethybrSBSTD2_FD_80114 | JGI IMG/M metagenome (GOLD analysis project Ga0075423, IMG submission 80114) | Bulk soil microbial communities from a Populus tree surrounding site in Tennessee, USA - Soil MetaG P. TD hybrid SBSTD2 | ecosystem: Environmental > Terrestrial > Soil > Tree plantation...
AAGCGCGACCACCGCCTGTCCGAGACGCCGACGATCTGGGAGCTTATGAATAGCGAGAAGACGCCCGAGAGCCAGAAACGCATCGCGCGGGTGGTTCTCGGCGCCGGCGGTTTCGGCCGGCCGATCCTCGCCACGCCGGGGATTCCGGCCGAGCGCGTGACAATCCTGCGCGCCGCCTACAGCAAGATGCTGAAGGACCCCGAGTTTCTGGCCGAGGCGAAAAAACGCATGTGGGAGATCAATCCGGTGAGCGGCGAGAAGCTCGCGGCGCTGGCGAAGGAAGTGATCGCGCAGCCGCCCGACGTCGTCGAGCGCGTGAGAAAAATTCTGGGAGAATAATCCATGAGCAAAGCGGATCTCGGCCGGTATATCGCCAAAGCCCGTCCCGGCGTTCTCGGCGCCCGCTTCGAAGAGAAGCGGCCGCTGCGCGAGCGCATCGAGATGCCCGTCAAGCGGCACGTCTTCATCAACCGCGATTCGCATCCCGAGGCCGACATTTACGTCGCGATCCACGAGGCGAAGAATCTTCCTGCCGCCGTGCCCGACTATCAGGTGCCGCACTGCCACAACACCGACGAATTTTACTATTTCATCGGCGACCAGCCGGACCTGAGCGGCCTCGAAGGGCAGATCATCTTCGAAGGCAAGACGCACAGAATCGTCTCGCCCGCCTGCGTCTATATCCCGACCGGCGCCGTGCACGAATATAAAGTCACGCGCGGCGCGGGCACCGTCACCGTGCTGTTCCGGAGCCGTGGCTACACGCACGAAGACCGCGCGCCCGATACGGCACGGGGAGAGCGCGAGTCGAAGACCTTCGCGGGCTACATCCTCCGGCCGGAAGTCCGGCCGACAACCGAGATCAAATACCATTCCGCCGAGGCGCCCGGCGTGCGCTACGTCTTCGTCGACGGCAAGCTCAAGCCGGAGGCGGGCTTCTACACCGTCGTGCGCAGCGTGCGCGACGTGCGGCCGACGCAGGCCGACTACGTCCAGCCGCACACGCACAACTGCGACACGTACCACATCGTCATCGGCGCCGGCCCGGAGCTCGCCGGCCTCAAAACCGAGTTCGTCATCGACGGCGAGCGCACCGTCGTGGAAAGTCCGGTGGGCGTCCACATTCCCGCCGGCATGCCCCACTCGCAGCGGATGGTGGAAGGCACCGGCCACTTCTTCAACTTCGTGCCGAAGGGTAACTATAACGACAGCCTGGTTCAGTAATCTTCCGGCTCGCCGCCCGGAATCGAGACGCGGTTCGGCCCCGCCGGAGGCGTCGCTTTTTTGGCAGGTTTAGACCAAAGCCTTCATCGATGCGGGGTATCTGCCCGGGTTGATTCATCGCCTGAGAGCGCGGACACTAAATCAGGGAGGAATCGCCTATGTGCTATAACTGTGGGTGCGGTATGCCTAACAACGATATGGGCAACCCGGCCAACATCACAAACAAGACATTCGAGGAAGCGGCCAAAGCCATGGGCCAGCAGGTGGAGGACGCAAAAACGAACGCGCGCAAGCTTTTGGACAAAGTGCTCGCGTCGCCGCAGGAGAGCAAGGACAAGAACTGGAAACCGTGATCGGCGCCACGCGCCGAATCGCTACTCTCCTCGTTGTCCGTTCTTCCCATACCGTACGATCGTCACTTTTTCTTCGGTGATAAGCCCGCTTTCGATCCAGTTCTCGCGATCGATGGTCTCTTTCAGCGCGCGGATCTTCTCGTCGGTGTCGACGACCTCGACGACAATGGGGAGATCGGAGGAGAGGTCGAGGATGTCCGCCTTGTGCATGACCGAGGCGTGGCCGAAGCCCTCGATGCCGCGGAGCACGGTGACGCCGGCGTAGTGGTGCGCTTTCAGATACTGCGCGATGAATTCATATAGATGGCGCCCCTGATGGCGGTCGCTCTCGCCGATGAAGATGCGCAGCAGCACCGCCTGGCTTTCTTCTTTCATGATCTCACCTGAAGAGGCTGAGCGCCGCGTACTTGCCCAGCAGCACGGCGGCGAGCGATAGAAAAAAATTCGCCGCGCAGTTGAGCGCGAACAGCCGGTAGTCGCGCAGCTCCAATAATCGCACGGTTTCGTAGGCGAAGGTAGACATCGTCGTGAACGCGCCGATGAAGCCGATCGTCCAGAGGCTGCGCCATTCGGGCGAGAAGCTCTTGCCGTACGCGACGCCGTAGAGGATCAAGCCGAGCGCGAAGCTGCCGCTCACGTTGACGGCGAGCGTGCCCAGGGGAAACGCCCCGGCCCAGCCGCCGATCGCGCGCGAGAGCAGATAACGCGCGATCGCGCCGAAAAAGCCGCCGGCGCCGATATACAGCGACAGGATAAAGCCGTTCATGGGCGCGGGCCGGGAGTCGTTGCCGAGAGAGGCTGAAAAAATCGAAGGCGGCGCGGCTGCATAACTCTACCTCCAAATGAAAGTAGGCGTTATCAGCCCTGCGGGCGGTTATAAGGAGAACGCCATCTCCGGAATGTCTGGGCGCTTCATAGCAGCCGCGCGGGCCGCTTGCAAGATAATTGCCGCATTGTCTTTTCTTCGCCTCGTAGTAAAGAAAAGTTATCACCTGCGCCGCGCCGGGAGGACCCCATGGCATTCACCGATATCTTCTGGGCGTTCTTAATCTTCTCCGCCCTGCAGCCCGCGATCCAGAAAAAAATGCAGGAGGAGCCCGGCCTCCCTGTCGGTACCGACGTGCCGGTGGAGATTTACCGTTTCGTGAGCTATTTTCCTCAGCCGACCCGGGTGCAGCCGCCGGCGAGGTATATCCCCGTGCCGCACCCCTTGCCGCAGCCGCGCGCCGAAAAGCCCGAGGGTTAAGCGGCGCGCGCTTTGTCTCCGCGGCCGTCGATTGTATCGCGGCGGCTCCGGTAATTTATTATCGATAAGCGGGAGGTCCGACGCATATGTCGTTTTGCTTGGCGCCCTACGAAAGCATGGAAGAGGCGGTGAAGCGGCTGATCATGGAAGAGATCCAGCAGGCCGTTGGGGAGAGCGACAACCGGAAATTAAAGCGCAGCGAAGCGGTCCATGAAGTTCGCAAACACTGCAAGAAAATCCGCAGCGTGCTCCGGCTCGCGCGGACGCGGTTCGAAAAGACCTACCGGTTTGAGAACGCCTGGTATCGCGATACGGCCAAGGGGCTGGCGCCGATCAGGGACGCCGATGCGCTCATCGAGACCTACGACGACCTGCTCGAACGGTTCAGCGAACAGATCGACCGGCGTGCCTTCAGATCGGCGCGCCGCGAATTGACGGCGCGGCGGAAAAAGATCGTCGGCGACGCCGCGACATTGAATAAAAAACTTAAAAAAGTGCGCGCCCGCGTAATCAAAGGCGCCGAACGCCTGGAGCATCGGAAACTCGAGTTGGACGGATTCGACGTCGAGGAAGGGCTCGTCCTCGCCTACCGAAAGGCGCGGAAGGCGATGGCGGTGGCCTACGACGACCCGACCGCGGAGAATTTCCACGAATGGCGCAAGCAGGCCAAATATCATGATTACCACATGACGCTTCTGGCCGCTGCGTGGGAGGTCGTAGAATCGGCGGCCAAGGAGGCCGACGAGCTGTCGGATCTGCTGGGCGACGACCACAACCTCGACGTGTTGTACAAGACGCTGCTCGAATCGCCCAAAAAGTACGGCAAGAAACGCGATATCCAGGTGCTGCTCGGCTTGATCGACCGCCGGAGCGCCGAGCTCAGGGTGGAGGCGAGAGCGATCGGCGCGCGCATCTTCGCCGAAAAGCCCAAGGCTTTCGGGCGACGCTTCCGGGCCTATGGGGAAGCCTGGCGTGCCGAGCTCGATCGACCCTCGAAAAAATTCACCACCGAGCCCGCCGTCGTCACCGCGGCCGAGTGACGGCGCCTTTCGGCGGGCCTTTCCGGGCGAGGTTCTGGTTCTTATAGCGTTTGTCCTCGGTGACGTCCTCCCCGAGCCAATCCGGCGGCTCGAAGCTTTCGCTTTCCCCGCGCGAGGGAAACTCGATTTCGGCGAGCGCCAGCCCTTCGAGTTTTCCTTGATAAACGTTGAGCTCGATAGTGTGGCCTCTCCAATCGATCTTGTAGCGGACCTTTTCGATCCTGCGGCCTTCGGTCGCCGGCCACAGTGCGTCGAATTGATCGCGGCTCAGCTCGATTTCGATTTCTCGCCGCTGCAAACGCCCCGATCCTTTATAACTCTCGACACGGCACTCGTCGATTTTTCTGAGCCGCACCTCCGCGCCGTCGCGCTCTATCGTGAGGTAGCCCTGGACGATCTTCTCGGACGGATACTGGTCGAGATTTTCCGGGATGCGGCGGACCTTGAAAACCCTCTCGACTTCGTCGCCGCTTTTGCTCTCGGGCATGGACGCTCCTCGGCGCGGCAGGCTCTGCTTGAGGCTAGCACTTTATGAAGCGGGCGGCAGCGGGGGATAGTCGCGCGACGGGAACGGGCGGACGATTTTGGCGTCGATAATTGGCTAGGAGCCGTTGCCGGAGAGCGTGCTCCCCGGGTGGGCAAAGGGGAGCTCCGGGCCGCGGTTGAGCGGCAATTCCCGCACGACCGCGTTGCCGTTGCTCGCCGTGAGATGCATCAGGGTGGCGTGGGTGCCCTCGGCTTCGGGACCCTGCGCTGCCGGCTCGGGGTAGAGGCGCTCGTATTCGCCGCTGGGCTTCATGATCCACGCCTGGCGGTGGTCGTTCAGATTGGTATCGAGCACTTCCCATAGGCGCTGGCGCAAAGCGGGCGCGCTCACCGGCGTCACGACTTCCACGCGATGCGATAAGTTTCGCTCCATCCAGTCCGCCGACCCGATGTAAAAATCGCCGTTCTTCGGTTCGGACTCGCCGTTGGCGAAATAGAAGATGCGCGAGTGCTCGAGAAAGCGTCCGATGATGGAGCGCACTTTGATCGTTTCCGTCCGGCCGGGCACTTCCGGCCGGAGGCAGCAGAAACCCCGGATCACGAGATCGATCGGCAGCCCTTCGCGGGAAGCGGCCACCAGCTCCGCGGCGATCTGCTCGTCCTCGAGCTGGTTCATTTTCGCCACGATGCGCGCCGGCCTCCCGGCCTTGTGGTGCTCCACCTCGCGCCGGATGAGGCCGATAAAACGCTCGCGCATGTTCCAGGGCGCGACCAGCAGCCGCTCAAAGTGATGGCTCCTGGCGTGTCCGGTGAGGCAGTGGAAGAGCTGCACGACGTCGCCGGTGATCTCGGGGTCGCAGGTAAAGAGCCCGAGGTCCTCGTATAAGCGGGCGGTCTTCTGGTTGTAATTGCCGGTGCCGATGTGGCAATAGCAGCGCAGCCCATCGCTCTCCTGGCGCACGACCAGCACGACTTTGGCGTGGATCTTGAGGCCGAGCACGCCGTAGGAGACGTGCGCGCCGACCTTGAGCAGCTCGTCGGCCCAGTGAAGATTGCGGTTTTCGTCGAACTGGGCCTGAAGCTCGATGACGCAGGCGACTTGCTTGCCGCCTTCCGCACCTTCGATCAGCCAGCGGACGAACGGGGTGTCGTCGCCCACGCGATAGACGGTCATCTTGAGCCCGAGCGTTTTGGGATCGCACGCGCCTTCCCGGACGAAGCGCTCAACGGTGGCGCCAAAGCTCTCGTAGGGAAAGTGGACGAGCATGTCGCCGCGCTGGATGGTGCTGACGAGCGGCGCGCTTTCGTTTTTTAACAGCGGCGGCACCCGTGGCGTCCAGGGCGCGTCGCGCAGATCGGGAACATCCATTCCCGCCAGCGTCCAGAGCGTATTGAAATCGAACGGCCCGGGCAGCTCGTACGCCTCTTCCTCGGTGAGCTCCAGCAGCGCCAATAAAACCTCGCGCAGCGCCGGATCGGGATTGGGGCCGAACTCGATGCGCACGGCGGGCTCGTAACGGCGCAGCCGGATTCTCTCGGCCACGATCTCGTGCAGGCTTTCGCTCGCGTTGCCGTGCCACTCGACCTCGGCGTCGCGCGTGATGCGGAAAAGCGTGTGATCGTAGGTCTCCAGGCCGGAGAACAAATCGTCGAGATGCTGCCGCACCAGCTCCGCCAGGCTGATGAACCAGCGGCTGCCCGCCGGGCTCTCGGCGCGGATGCGGATCCAGGGAGAGAGGCCGGTGGCCACTTTAACGCGCCCATAAAGCGGCGCATCGGAGCCCGGCTCGCGCAGCCGGCAGCCCCAGGAAAGCGACAGGTTCGAAAGGAACGGCGTCGGGTGCGCCGAGTCGACGACCAGCGGAGTGAGCGCGGGCAAAACGTTCTGCTGAAAGAATTTCGTCGCCTCGAGCCGCTGGGGTTCCGTGAGATCGTTCCAGCTGAGAATGCGGATGCCGTGCTCTTCGAGCCGGGGCAGGAGAGTGGCGAAGCAGGCCTGCTGCTGCCGGACCATATCGACGATTACCGCCCTAAGTTCACCCAGGATTTTGGTATGCGTACCGTTGTTCTCGACGCGCAGCGCGGCGATGCGCTTCATGAAGAACTCGTCCAGGTTCGCCGTGAAGATGGCGAGAAACTTGAGCCGCTCGAGTGTCGGGTTGCGCTCGTCGAGGGCCTCGGCCAGGACCCTGCGGTTGAATTCGAGCCAGCTCAAGTCGCGATCGAGCCAAAGTCCGTCTAAAATTTCCGTCGCCATTCTATGTCCTTTAACTCCGAAAGGGTTTTTCGCAGAGGCTGCCGACCGGCAAATTAAAATACCATACACCCGAGTCAGCGCCAATATGCGAAATTTAGATTTTATCCCATCTTCATAAAAGAAGCGGATCGTTTGAGCTTCGTTGAATCGTCATGATTTCGCAACGTTACACTCATAATTTTAGCCGCGCCGCCGCGCGATACAAGGACGACGTACCCCTGTGATTCCGGCGCATATCCGGGTAAGAACAGATTAGACATTGTCGCTCGGGGAATGGAGCTCAGATGGCCACGCATCCGCTTGCGGGACAGCCTGCGCCTAAGGAAATTCTGATCGATGTCCACGAGATCGACCGCGCCTATTACGCGCGCAAGCCCGACCTCGACGATCCGCGGCAGCGCGTAAGCTTCGGCACGAGCGGTCATCGCGGCAGTTCGCTCGATGGCACGCTGAACGAGGCGCACATCTTCGCCATCACCCAGGCGATCTGCGAGTACCGCGCCGCCCAGGGAATCGACGGACCCCTCTTCATGGGCAAGGACACGCACGCCGTCTCCGCGCCGGCCCAGCGCACGGCGCTCGAAGTCCTCGCCGCCAACGGCGTCGAGACAGTCATTCAGCAGGGCGACGCCTACACGCCCACGCCCGCGATCTCGCGCGCGATCCTGGTTTACAATCGTGGCAGAGACACTCGCTTGGGCGACGGCATCGTCGTGACGCCGTCGCACAATCCGCCGGCCGACGGCGGCTTCAAGTACAATCCGCCGAACGGCGGCCCCGCCGATACGGACGTCACCTCCGCGATCGAGCGGCGCGCGAACGAGCTGCTGCAGAAAGACAACCGCGACGTGAAGCGGATCGCGTATGCCGCGGCGCTGGGCGCGCCGACCACCCGGCAGGCGGATCTGATGGCCGCCTACGTCGGGGATCTCGTCGAGGTCATCGACATCGAGGCGATTCGCGCGGCCGGCGTCCGGCTCGGCGTCGATCCTCTGGGCGGAGCGTCCGTGGACTACTGGCAACTCATCGCGGAGCGCTACCGCCTGGAGATCACGGTCGTCAACACGCGGGTCGATCCGACGTTCGCTTTCATGACGCTCGATCACGACGGCAAGATCCGGATGGATTGCTCGAGCCCCTACGCGATGGCCGGACTGGTGCGCCTCAAGGATCGCTTTCAGGTCGCCGTCGGCAACGACACCGACGCCGATCGCCATGGGATCGTCACGCCCACTCTCGGGCTGATGAATCCCAATCAGTATCTGGCGGTCGCCATTCACTACCTCCTCGGCATCCGGCCGGACTGGAGTGCGGCCGCGGCTGTCGGCAAGACGCTGGTGAGCAGCTCGCTCATCGACCGCGTGGTCGAGCGTGCGGGGCGGAAGCTCGTCGAGATGCCGGTCGGCTTCAAATGGTTTGCGCCGGGCCTCCTCGACGGTTCGATCTGCTTCGGCGGCGAAGAGAGCGCCGGGGCGAGCTTTCTCTGTCGCAACGGCGCGGTCTGGACAACCGACAAAGACGGCATCGCCCCGTGTCTCCTCGCCGCCGAGATGATCGCGCGCACGGGCAAGGGACCCGACCGGTTATACGAGGAGATCACGCAGGAGCTCGGCCAGCCCGTTTACGCGCGGACCGACCTCCCGGCGACGGCGGCGCAAAAAGAAGCGCTCAAGCGACTCCGCCCGGAGGCAGTCGCCGCCGAGCAGCTCGCCGGCGAGAAAATCACCGCCAAGCTGACGCGCGCGCCGGGAAACGGCGCCGATATCGGCGGGCTCAAAGTCGTCACTCGCAACGGCTGGTTCGCCGTACGGCCGTCGGGGACCGAGGACCTCTGCAAGATCTACGCGGAGAGTCTTCTCGGTGAGGAGCACCTGCGGCGGATTCAGGACGAGGCGTGGGCGATCGCGCAGTCGGTCATGGCGAGTCCGGGCGCTTGAGCGCCGTTCGATCAGGAAACTCAGGTCCAAAATAATTCTTTTCAATAAAAGGAGTCGGCTATGCAAATCGGCATGATCGGTCTGGGGAGAATGGGTGCCAATATGGTGCGGCGGCTGCTCGCGGGAGGCCATTCCTGCGTGGTTTTCGACAGGTCGCCGAAGGCGGTCGCGGAGCTGGTCGAGGCGAAAGCGGTCGGCGCGGCTTCGCTCGCGGACTTCGTCGGCCGGCTCGACAAGCCGCGGGTGGTCTGGTTGATGGTGCCGGCGGCGGTCGTGGACGAGAGCATCGCGAACCTTGTGCCGCATCTGGAGTCCGGCGACATCCTGATCGACGGCGGCAATTCCTACTACGTCGACGACATCCGCCGCGCCCGCGAGCTCGCGCCGAAGGGAATCCATTATGTGGACGTCGGGACGAGCGGCGGCATCTGGGGGCTGGAGCGCGGCTACTGCATGATGATCGGCGGCGAGAAATCGGTGGTCAAGCACCTCGATCCGATCTTCGCCCGCCTGTCGCCGGGAAAGGGCGAGATCCCGCGCACGCCGGGGCGCGAGAGCCTCGGCGGCACCGCCGAGCAGGGCTATCTGCACTGCGGGCCGAACGGCGCGGGCCATTTCGTCAAAATGGTCCACAACGGCATCGAGTACGGCCTGATGGCCGCCTATGCCGAGGGGATGAGCGTGCTGCGCGAAGCGAACATCGGCGCGCGGGAGCACGCGGTCGACGCCGAGACCACGCCGCTCCGCGAACCCGAGCACTATCGATATGATTTCGATTTGCGCAACATCGCGGAAGTATGGCGGCGCGGCAGCGTGATCGCCTCGTGGCTGCTCGATCTCACGGCGACCGCGCTGGCGAAGGACCCGGACTTGAGCGAATTCGCGGGGCGCGTCTCGGACTCGGGCGAGGGGCGCTGGACGATCAAGGCGGCGATCGACGAGGCGGTGCCGGTGCCGGTCCTCTCCGCGGCGCTCTACCAGCGCTTCAGCTCGCGCGGCGAATCGGATTATCAGGACAAGCTCTTGTCTGCGATGCGCTACTACTTCGGCGGACACGTGGAAAAATCCAAGTGAAGAGAAGCCGAGGGAATGGACACGGGAGCGAAGCAGCAAGAGATCTATTTGATGCGGCACGGCGAGACCGAGTGGAGCCGGAGCGGAAAGCACACCGGGGTCACCGATCTGCCGCTTGGATAACGGCCGCGCGCGGCAGCTCTCGCCGATCGTTACACCCCTAGGGTAACTATTCTCGCATCGCTGCGGGATTTACCTGATTGAGCTTTTGCCGGCTAGGCATAGCCTGCAATTAGATCACCGCGCCCAAAACCTCCTCATCAGTATCCACAATCTGCGGCGCAGCAGATTATCGAGCGCGCATATTCTCATCGAAGCCGAAAGAATAATAAGGAGGGCATTATGGCCAATTTGGTTTATTGTTTGATCGAGACGCGCGATCAGGCCGAAGACATCGTGGAGGAGCTCAAAGACGCGGGCTTCGCCAACGATCAGATCTCGGTGCTGCTGCCCGAGACCCAGGGCACGCGGGAGTTCGCGCACGAAAAGCACACCAAGGCGCCGGAGGGCGCGACTACCGGCGGCGCCACGGGCGCCGTCATCGGCGGCGTGCTCGGCTGGCTCGCCGGCATCGGCGCGCTGACGATTCCCGGCGTCGGGCCGCTGATCGCGGCGGGGCCGATCGTCAGCGCCCTCGCGGGCGTCGGGGCCGGCGCGGCGGTCGGCGGGCTCGCCGGCGCTCTCATCGGCATGGGCATCCCGGAGTACGAGGCGAAGCGCTACGAGACCAAGATCAAGGCCGGCAACATCCTCGTCTCCGTGCATTCGGACGACAGAGAGCAGCGCGAGACCGCGAAGGATATTTTCGAAGGCGCCGGGGCGGAAGACGTCTCCACCACCGAAGAGGCGAAGCCGCCGAAAGGCAAGGAGCGCCATCGGGAGCGCCGTCTGTAGCGCACCCCGATGTACGCTCAGGCGAGGGCCGGCATCCCCCACCGGTCCTCGCCGCGCCGCGGCATCCGCCCGGGCCAGCCCGCAGCGGCGCGCGGCGGCGTGTCATCAGAATTTCATTTGACTCCCTTTCCATGCTGTAATAGACCCCCACCCAAACGCAGGGACCCCGTATGACTTTTTCCAGGATTGCCTTTGAAAATTAAAAAGGCGACTCGCCTTTACGAAACTTGGCTGGCGGCACAGACGTCCGTTTATCCTCCCCATTTCGATCTCAAGCACGATCTCATGCGGAAGAAGTTTTTCGCTTTCCTGCGCGCGACTTTTTACCGCTGGGTGCAGATATGGCCGGAGGTCTGCCGCGAATTGACGGCCGCGCCCAAGGTTCATCTCGATCATCTCATGGTGCCGTCGCGCGACAAAGCCGCCGCGGTGAAATTGCTGGCGGAATTGCTCGGTGTGCCGTGAAAGGGGTGGCGCATTATCCATACGCATACATTGCGGAATGCAAGCTACTCGTGAGATTTCTATTTCATTGCATCGTCGCCGGCATTTTTGGATTAAGCGCCGTCGCTGCGGAAATTCCCGAAAAGAATTGGGAGAACCATCTAGAAATAAAAAAAATACGAACTCTGTACAACGACATCAATACCACTGCTAAAAGCAACAGATTCCGGAAGCAAGCGAAGAGGTGCGTAAGGGACGATGGTGGCGGTGGCGGAATAAGCCAAGAGCTTTACACGGACAAAAGCGCCTTCCCGAGAAAATACGTCGTCTACGGCGGCTCGGAAGATTCTTACGCCAGAGCCGAGTACTATTACGACACAAAAGGAATTGTTCGGTTTACATATCGATACCACGGAGCCGTGAATGGAACCACCGTCGAAGAACGGATTTATTTCGATCAAAAAGGCGAGCGGCTCCACCAGTATCGTAAAGAAGAAGGGCCGGGTTACCCCGACAGCGGATTTCCTGGTGCCGTCGCAAATCCCACGTTCGAATACATGACTAGATGTAGTGCTTGGGGGTTAAGCGAAGCAGCGGGAAAATAAGAGCATCCGTCTCACTCTTCCGGCGCGCCGCGCAGAATAGAAATCCGGGGTAGCGCAGGGATGGGCCGCGGGATCAAGTCTTGCCATCACACATTGGAATCGCGACCGTGGAATCTACGGCGACCTGGGCGGAGTGGTCTCCGGATCGAAGCCGACCGCATCGAGCGCGAATCTACGCAGCATAAGTAAGGAGCCCGTTCCCCCAATTCCGTTGACATTTCCCCAAGACCCCTCATATATATCTCCGACGCTGCGGCGGCGGCGACGTATCGATGATCTACCGTCTTCTCAAGCGGCAAGCGCAAACTCATGCCGACAAGGTCGCCGTGGTCGGCGAGCGGCGCGCGCTCACGTATCGCGGTCTGCTGGCGGAAGTTGACTCCGCGGCGGCGCTGCTGCAAGGCTTCGGCTTCGAAGCCGAAGCGCCGGTGCTCATCGGCATCCCCCCATCGCCGGAGTTTTATATCGCCTTCTTCGCCGCGTGCGCGGTCGGCGCCACGGCGATTCCCGTTTTGCCTTCGGGAAAAATTCCCCAGCAGATAGCGAAGCTGAAACCGGTCCTGGCGCTGGGCGACCGGGCCTTTCTGGAGCGGGCGGCTTCCGCCTGCGGCGGTCTAAGAGGAACGATTGTCTGTGACGAAAAAAACGGCCTTCGGATACCCGGGGCGGGCCGGCCGTTCGCGCGCAGACGCTCGATTCGCGGCGAGCGGGTGGTCGCGGTGTCGAGCTCGGGCACGACCGGCGAGCCGACGGTGACGCTGCAATCGGCCGAGCTTCTTTTGCAGCGGGCGGAGCTGAAGGCCGCGGTCGTGGGCATCGCGCCCGAAGACGTGCTGTGGTCTTCGCGCCCGTTCAACAACGGATCGAGCATCAACAATCACGTCATGGTGCCGCTCGTGAAGGGCTGCAAATCGTCGTGCATGAGAAATTCGAGCGCTTCAAGGCCGCGGAGGCGATCGTGAGGGAAAGGGTCACGATTCTCTACACCGTCGCGTTCGTCTTCGAGCTGCTGGCGTCGATCCCGGCTTCCATCCCCGTCGATTTGTCCTCCTTGAGGCTGTGCATTTCCGGCGGCGGTCCGCTGTCGAAATCCGTTTACGATCGTTTTTACGCGCGCTTCGGCATCGGCATTCGCCAGCGCTACGGGGCGACGCAGATCATTCCCGCGTTCACCTACAACCTGGCGGGCGTTCCCGGCGCGGTGGGCCAGCTCTCCGGGCCGTTTCCCGCGGCGGTCTTGGACGAGCGCGGGCGGGAGCTCGGACCGGAGGAGATGGGCGAGGTCGTCTTCGACGTCTCGAAATTCGCGCCGCGCTGGAAAAAATGGTTCAAGGAAAATCCGCACCGGCGAGGGAAATACATCTACACCGGCGACCTGGGACAGATCGACGCGGCTGGCAATCTCTATATCGTCGGGAGAAAAAGCGCGCTCATCAAAGTCGGCGGCAACCGCGTCGAGCCGGCGGAGGTGGAAAACACGCTGCGCGCGCATCCCAAGGTCGTGGAGGCGCTGGCGTTCCCGCTGCGCGCCGGGGAAGCGGACGAGGCGGTCGGCGCGATCGTCGTGCGCGCGCCGGGGCTGACGCCGGCGGAGCTCCTCGGCTGGTGCGCCGAGCGCCTCGACGGATATAAATGCCCGCGCAAGATCCTCTTCCGCCAGAGCCTGCCGCGGAATCCTCACGGCAAGGTCGTGCCGGCCGTGTTTCGGAGCGCCGATAGCTTCCCGCGCGTCGGAGGGGAAGGGGACGCTTGAGACTCTCCCTGATGCGGCTCTGCCACAGGACGCCGGCGCTTCGCTGGGTCGGCAGGACCGTGCCGCGCTCCTGGTTTTTCAAAAGAGTCGAATGGAACATCGCCGTTCTCGCCGGGCTGTCCGGCTACCGGCGCGCGGATGTCCTGGCGATCCGCCGCGCGTTGAACGGAAATTTCCCCGCGCGCGAGATCGAGGCGAAGGCGCGCAAGTACCTCGTGTATCGAAGGTGGCGGCGCAACCTTCTGGACGCGTGGCCGAACTGGGCGGACCGGCTCGACAGCTGGTGCGAATTGAAAGGCGAAAACCATCTGACCGCCGCGCTCGCGTCGCATCGAGGAGCGATTTTGCTTTCCGGACACGACTTCGGTTTCGCCCCGTTCGTCTCGCCGATTCTCGCGCAGCGCGGATTGAAGCTCTTCAGAGCGGGCATGGGCCGGAGAGCGCACCGCATGACGCGCTGGGGGAAAGGGGCCTATCGCCGGTGGGAATATCTCGGCTACCACGGCTCGTCGTGGCACCGCCTGCGCGTGCTGCACCGGATGCACGAGGCGCTGAAGGCCGGCGGCGTTCTGCAGATCGAGATCGCCGCGCTGCCGGACGGCGACGCGCGGATGGCGATGCCGCTTTGCCACAAGAGATTTTTTCTCGACGCGGCGGTCGTCCGGCTGCTGGAGACGCTGAAGGCGCCGGTGCTGCCCTGTTTTTCGCTGTGCGACGAGGCGGGAAAAGTCATCGTCGAGATCCATCCCGCGGTGCCGCCGGATCGGGAAGAGATCGTGCGGACCTTCGGCGGGCTGTACGCCGATTACCTGCGCAATTTTCCCGAGTGCTCTCCCGTGTGGAAAAAGCTCGGCGCGCACAGGGAGGAGTTCTAGCAATGGAGCCGGCGGCCGTCCGGCGGCGCATCGAGGCGCTCGTGAGCCGGCTTTACGACGGCGCGTGCGGCGAGTCTGCCGGCGCGACGCTGCCGTTTTGCGCCGGCCAAGAGCTGTTCGACTCGGTGGCGGCGCTCCAGCTTATCTTGGAGTTGGAGAAAGAATTTAAAATCGTAGTCGAGGACGGCGATATCGTCCCGGAAAACCTGGAGAGCCTGGACTCTCTCGCGGATTTTGTTTGCCGGAAGATCGCGGCGGGGGATTGACTGCCCGCGCTTCGCAGTAGGAAAAAATTTCTGCTACTTCCAGGCGCCCTCGGCGGCGATGAGGTCGAAGACCTCGGCGAGGATCGCAGCGGCGGCGTCGACGGTGCCTTCGTCGATGGTCATGGCGGGCTGAAGCCGGACGCGCGGGGTGTAGGTCATGGTGAGGAGCCCGCGCCGGAGGCATTCGTCGAAGATGCGCCGGCAGGTTTTTTTGGCGAGCGGCTCTTTGGTCTCTTTGTCGCGCACGAGGTCTAGGCCGATGAAGAGGCCCGCGCCGCGCACGTCGCCGACGAACGGGTAGCGCTCGCTCCAGTCCGCCATGATTTTCAGGAAATGCGCGCCGACGCGCCGGGAGTTCTCGACCAATCCTTCTTCGTCGATGATGCGGAGCGATGCGCCCGCGGCGGCGGCGGCGAGCGGATTGCCGCCGTAGCTGGAAGAAGATCCGGAGGGATTGGACCAGGGCTTCGCCTGCACGATCTCGTCCCTGGAGAGGACGCCGCTGATCGGGAAGCCGCCGCCGAACTGCTTGCCGATCGTGACGATGTCGGGCTCGACGCCGGTGTGTTCGCAGCCCCAGTAGCGGCCGGTGCGGCCGAAGCCCGTGATCATCTCGTCGGCGATGAGCAGCGCGCCGAATTCGCGCGCGACTTCCTTGATCGCGGGCAAAAACTCGGGCGGCGGGATGACGTTGCCGGCGGTGCCCTGCATCGGCTCGATCAGAAACGCGGCGACGCCGTCGCTCGTGTTCTGCTTCACCTGCGCGCGCGTCGCCTCGACGCAGGCGAGGCCGCACGAGGGATAATTCAATTTGAGCGGGCAGCGGTAGCAGTCGGCGTAGGGCGCGATGTGCGCGCCGGGGACCATGGGGCCGTAGCCGTTCTTGAAGTCCGAGCCCATCAGCGAGAGCACGCCCATGGTCTTGCCGTGAAAGCCGCCGCTGAAGCCGACGAACTCGTATTTGCCGGTGTGCGATTTGGCGAGCCGGAGCGCCGACTCGACCGCCTCGGCGCCGCTCGAATAGAGCTGCGCGCGGTGGAGCGCCGGCGCCGGGCGATGCGCGGCGAGCCGCTCGAAAAGCTCGGCGCGCGCGGCGCTCGTAAAGCTGCCGACGGAGGCCTGCTCGAGTTGCGCCTCGACCGCCTTTATGTACTCGGGGTGGCTGTGGCCGAGCGCGTTGACGCCGATGCCGCCGATGAGATCGATGAGAATATTGCCGTCGGCGTCGGTGACCGCGCTGCCGCGCGCCGCGCTCACCGCGATGCCCGCGTACAAGGCGAAGCCCTGGAGCCCCGGCGCGAGGTGCGCGTCCTCGCGCGCGCGCAGCGCCCGGCTCTGCGGCCCCGGGATCGGAGTCTGGATGTGCGGCTTTTGATTTTTCGGCTGCTGACCCACTTTGTCGTCAGGCGTAGGTCTGCCGCCGGAAGACGAAGCGGCGGTGCAGCGGAAAGTTGAATAAAGTTCCGACGGCGATCGCGGTGATGGCGCGCGAGAGCGCGTAGTGGAGGTGCAAGTGATCCGTCAAGAGATAGACGCCCAGCGTATTGAGCGCGAGGCTCATCGCGGAGACGATCGCGTAGCGGAGGAACTGTCCGTGAACCGGCTGATGCCCGGCGGTGAAGGTCCAGTGGCGCCCGAGGAAGAAATTCACGACGGCGCCGATCAGGGCGCCCGTGGCGGTGGCGGCGACGTACCAGACGCCGGCGACCTCGATCAAAAACACCATCGAGCCGAAGTCGACGAGCGTCGCCGTCAACGAGGCGACCTGCGAGCGGCGCAGCGACACCCAGAGCGGCGGCTGTCCGCGGGGTTTCATGGCTGGATGCCCGCGCGGTGGCCTACGTGCGAATCATCCGTTTCGGCGTGTGTTTCGGCCACGCCGGTGCCGGATAGAGTTTTTTCGCGGAGCCGGGCCGCTTTAGCGATCGACCACAGCCGCTCGATTGCGGAGAGGTTCGCGACGACTGCAACCAAGGCAAGGGCGACGACCATCGGATAGCCGACCGGCACGGGAAATTCCCCGCGAGTCTCCCACCAAGGGATGCTCACCGCGGAGAGCACGGCTCCCACCGTGAGATAGAAGGCGCGCTCGGGGCGCCGCATGCTTCCCTTCGGCGGATCGACTTTCAGCGCCTCCGCCTTCGCCGTCGAATAGCTCACCATGAAACTGCCGAGCAGCGCCAGCAAAGCGAGGATCTGCAGAAAGGGAAGCGCGCGATAGTAGATGACCAGACCGGAGAGAAAGAAAAATTCGACGTAGCGGTCGACGGCGGAGTCAAGCACCTCGCCGGATTCGGACGCCGTGTTCGTCAGCCGCGCGACCATGCCGTCGACGGAGTCGAGCAGGCCCGAGACCATGGCGCACACCGTCGCGTAGCCGAAGTGGCCGACGCTCAGGAAGGCGCCCGCCGCCAGACCGAATACGAGCGAGGTCCAGGAGATGCGATCGGCGTCGACGCCGAAATACACGAACAGCCGCGCGACCGGCTGGAGGCTCCAGTAGCCGAGCCCCATCGCCGATTTCCCCAGCAGGCGGCTGCCGCCCTGGTGCTCGACGCGCTCGAACCGATCGCGCCCCCTGACGGCGACTCGCACCGCATACACGGCAGCGAGCGCGAGGACGAGCAGCGCCGCGGCCAAGGCCCATTTCAAGTCGGGTGTCACGACCATAGATCAAAAAAACGGCCCCTGCGGGGCCGTGCTAATCGATAATCGGCAGCTCGCGGGATTCTTCGCGCGCCGAGCGATACGCAGTCTCGATCACCTGCACGCACAACGCGGCCTGCTCCGCTTCTTTGCCGGCGAAATCGCCGCACTCGATCGCTTCGCGAAAGTCGTCGAAAAGCGCGTTGAACCAGCCGGCGTGGCTCGAGTCGGCAAACTCCGACGGCAGCGACAGCTTCTCCACGGCGCCGTTCGCCGTCTCGATCGCCAGCTCGTCGTCGTGCATGGTGATCACGCCCTGCTCCCCGTGGATGCTGTAGACGACCCGCCGCGCGCCCGCCGTCCAGGTGAGATGCACATGCGCAAGGCCGGTGGGAAAAGTCACGATGGCCGTAAAGTCGTCTTCCGTGTCAAAGCGGCCCGGCTGTAGATTGCCGACCTTGGCGGTCACGGCGGTCGGATACGAGCCGAGCCAGTCGAAGGCGAGATAAAAGCTGTGCGTCCCATGGTCCACGCCGATGCCGCCGCCGCTGTAGCGCTGATGGCGGCGCCAGTCCGCGTTCCATTCGGCGACGCCTTTCGCGTGCGTGTTGCGGTAAGTGTTCAGCGTCACCGAACGGACCTTGCCGATGCGTCCGCCGCGAATAAGCTCGCGGATTTTCTTGATGATCGGCGAGTGCTTGTAATTATGGCAGGGAAACAGCACGCGCTGGGCGCTCTTGGCGTGGTTCACAAGCGCGCGCGCCTCGTCCACATTACACGTCAGCGGCTTTTCGCACAGGACATGCAGGCCGCGCGAGAGCGCGGCGTGAGCGATGGGCGCGTGATAGGCGGGCGGCGTGCAGATATCGACGAAATCGAGATCGCCGGCTTCGGCGCTTAGCAGCGCTTCGTAATCGCTGTAGATCTTCGTCCCGGGAAGCGTCTGTTGCGCGAGGCTGCGCCGCTTCGGCGAGACATCGGCGATGGCTGTGATTTGCACGTCCCCAGGGTCCTGGCGTCGTTTTAGATAGGTGGGGATGTGTCCTTCGGCGGAAATAAATCCATACCCAACCACCGCCCCACGTAGCTTATCCTGATTCATAATATGAGCTGTGAAGCCACGTATCTCGCCTCTTTTAAATTCTAGTGAAATCTACAATTTCATTCAAGGCACGGCAAACTGAGCGTAGGCGATTAGGCGGCGGGAAAACTACTCGCGGCAAACCCTGAAATCGGCGTAGTCGCCTTCGGCCTGGCTGGCTGTATCGTCGGAATCGGTCAAAATCGCCAGGCCGGCCGGATTGAGGAGCTTAGCGGCGCCGAACCGCCGGCGGTAATCGGCGGCGACATCGACGCGCTCCTCGACCCACTGGTCGCGACTTGCCGGCGCCCCGCTTTCGAGCACCTTGACCATTTTACGGTTGCGGTCGAACTCGAAGCCCTGCGGCAGTCGCTCGCTCCAGATGTATTTGAGCGAGCCGATGCCTTTGGAGAAAAGACTTTTGGCCATCGACAGGCTGTCGCTGAAGCCGAGCTGTCCCTTGACCGAGCGCTCGCAGAACGACGCATCCTCTGGCGGGCAGAAGCCGAGGTAGACGCCGAGCGCGCTGTCCTCCTTACCCTTGTGCTCATCGGCGCCGCGCGGAAAGACGCGCGGGCGCCAGCGCCAGCGGAGGATGGGGTACTTTTCGATATCCCACTTGACCGGCCGGTCCGCTTCGACGCCGTTGCCCGCCGACTTCGGCCCGGCGGCGTGCGCGCGCACGAATAGTTTGTCGCCTTCTTTCATGACGGTGTACACGGTGCTTCCCGATTTTTCCCGCGGCGTCCAGCCGCTCGGGAAATGATTCGGCGAGGACGAGGAGAAGTCCTCCAAAACGACGCAATCCTCGGCGGCTGCCGGCGCGGCGGATGCGGCGAAAGCGGAGAGGATGACGCCGAGAACACGCGCTTTCATCGTGCAAGAGTCGGTTGGCATTCGTCGGGACATGGAGAGGCGCGGTCGGAGTTCTTCGGATCCCGGCCTATAGTGTATGCTTCCCGAGAAAAATTAACAGTCCGGCTCGAAGCGCTGAGCCGCGCAGAAAGCGACGCGCATTCAGCCGCGTTTCGATTGGCGGTTCACGTCGGGCTTGTAAAGCGCCACAGGCTGTCTCTAATGTCCGCTACCGCATCGCCACAATGCCGCGATGCGAGATCCAGGACCGCGGTGATTTCTCCCGCGCTGCCGGAAACGCTGTAGGCCAGGGGCGTCGCGGTAAAAACGTCTTGCACGTCTACCGCGCGATCCAGGCACTGAGCGGCGACGGAGCCTTCTGCGGCATGGGCCTTGAGACACTCAAGCCAAGCCTCGGTAAGAAGGATGCTGACATTCTTGTCTCGTGAGTCCATCGTCAAAGTCTTCAAACCGCGCAATGAAAAGGCGCTCAGGGGTGCGATCGGCTCCGGCGGCGCCGCGCGACGAGCTTTACTGTATGACGGGCGGCGACCCTCTCTGCCCGATTAAATCCGCCAGAAGCTCACGCGCCTTGATATCCACGCATTTGGAACAAAGCTGCGATGTCGGTGGAACGTCCGCCGTATCCATAAACTCCGACAGCGGCCACTCGGAGCACTGCTCCTCGAAGTGCCACTCTTGAGGGTGGTTGTTTGCGCAACGGAATTTCATTTTCATGTTGGCCTCCCTCCCTTGGGTCTGCTCCAGAATAGTTCTGGAAAAAACGTCTGTGAACGAGGCGAAGACCGGAGTTTTCAGACGAAAAAACCCGATGCACGGTGCGCCGTCTCGTTTCAGACGAACGTTCGGACCGAAAAATTTTACGGACCTCAGGTCGTGACTTGAAAATCTATAGGCTTCGGTCGAGGCTCCGGTACTGGATCGCCTCCGAGACGTGTGCGGGCTGGATCTCTTCGCATCCCTCGAGATCGGCGATCGTGCGTGCGACCTTGAGCACGCGGCTGTAGGCGCGGGCGCTCAGGCCCAGGCGATTGATCGCGACTTCGAGCAGCTTCTCCGCCGCGGGTTTGACCGCGCAGTATTTCTTGATATCGCGCGTGCTCATCTGCGCGTTGGCGTGGAGGCCTTTTTTCTGAAAGCGCGCGAGCTGGACCTGGCGCGCGCGGTTGACGCGCTCGCGAATCGTCGACGAGCTCTCGCCGGCGTCCTTGCTCGCCAGCTCCTGATAGCGCAGCGCGGGAACCTCGATCTGGATGTCGATCCGGTCGAGCAGCGGTCCGGAGACGCGCGAGCGGTAGCGCTGGATCTGCATCGGCGTGCAGCCGCATTCTTTTTGCGGGTCGGTGAAGAATCCGCAGGGACAGGGATTCATCGCCGAGACGAGCATGAACCCCGCGGGGTAGTTGATCGAGCCGACGGCGCGCGAGACGGTGATGCTGCCGTCCTCCAGCGGCTGGCGCAGCACCTCGAGCACGT
>Ga0075423_10001515_pt1 | contig 20514 bp, 17 predicted proteins | sample SoiMethybrSBSTD2_FD_80114 | JGI IMG/M metagenome (GOLD analysis project Ga0075423, IMG submission 80114) | Bulk soil microbial communities from a Populus tree surrounding site in Tennessee, USA - Soil MetaG P. TD hybrid SBSTD2 | ecosystem: Environmental > Terrestrial > Soil > Tree plantation...
CGCCGACCTCGCCTACCACCTGGCCAAGGGCGGGGTGGGCGAGCAGGACGGGCGGCTCGTCCGCTACCTCCGCATCGCCGGCGACCGGGCGATGGAGACGGCCGCCTACGCCGAGGCCGCCGACCACTTCGCCCAGGCCGTGACGCTGCTCGAGCGTCGCCCGGGCGCCCGGGAGGAGGACCGGACCGCCCTGGCCGAGCTGGTCGAGCGGCTCGCCATGGCCCTGCGCAGCCAGGGACGCTGGGACGAGGCGCTGAAGGCCATGGACGAGGCGCTCAGGCTGTACGAGGCGCTCGGACGCACCGATGCGCTGGGGCGGCTCTGCGGCGTGATGTCCTACCAGCTCGGCTGGGCCGCCAAGTGGGAGGAGGCGGCCACCGTGGCCACCCGCGGGCTGGCCGTGCTCGGCGACCTGCCCAACCCGGACCGGGCCCGGCTGCTGGCCGCCGCCGCGTGGGTGAGCGGGCTGGCGGGCGACTACGCCGGCGCGACCGGGATGTTCGCGGCCGCCAGGGAGCTGGCCGGGCAGCTCGGTGACGAGGCCGCCCTGGCCGACGTGCTGCAGCTCCAGACCATCCACCACATGGCCTGGGTCGAGCTGGCCGACGGGGTGGCGGCCGGCCTGCGGGCGGCCGACTTCTACGAGGCGGCGGGGGACCTGTGGGAGCTGACCGGGGTGCTGGCCTTCGTCGAGTACCAGCACAAGACCCTCGCCACGCCCGAGCCGACCGCCGCCCACGCCGCCCGTCTGACCGGGCTGGGCGAGCGGGTCGCGCCGATGGCCGAGCGGCTCGGTCACCTCGGGGCCGAGTTCCTGGTCGTGGCCAGCCGCATCCGGATCGAGGGGATCTACCCGGCCGACCTGGCCTTCATCGAATCCATGGGCCGGCACGCGGTCGAGATCTGCGAGCGCGGCGGGCTGCCCTGGCTGTACGTCGGCCACATCTACCTCGGCCTGGCCGCCCACTGGCGCGGCGACTGGGAGACCGCCGAGCGCGAGCTCCGCCTGGCCGACCAGCTCGAGGCCCCCGGGGCGATCGGCGGCCAGAGCGCCGCGCACCTCGCGCTCCACCTGGCCCGCGCCGGCCGCGGAGACGAGGCGGCCGAGATCATCGAGGCCCGGCGACCCGGGTTCCCGGTGGCCGGCAGGACCAGCTCCATCGGGGCGTGGAACATGCTCCTCGGGTTCGTCGAGGCGCTCGCCCTGGCCGGCCGCCGCGACGAGGTGGCCGCCCTGCGCCCCCTGCTCGACGAGGCCCTCGCCCTCGACGACTGGATCGCCTTCGACGACTGGATCGCCTTCGACGGTCGCCTGGTCAGCACCCGGGCCGCGATCGCCGCCGCGGCCGCCCGGGACTGGGAGGCCGCCGAGCGCCACTTCGCCACCGCCCGCGCCACCGCCGAGGCCCTCGGCAACCGCATCGAACAGGCCGACCTCGGCTTCTTTCGGGCCCGCATGCTGCTCGACCGGGACGGGCCGGGCGACCGGGAGGCGGCCGCCACGCTCGCCACCGACGTCACCGGCCGTTACCGCGAGCTCGGCATCCGACGGCACGCCTAGACGGCTTCCTGACCCCCTAGCCTGTCCTGGGTGCGCGCCGGGCGGTCGGTGCCGGGTGGCCAACGGTCATGGTCGGCGTGACACTGGGGTGGATGACCGTGGTTCCAAGACCAGACCGTTCCGACGACCAGGCGCCGGGTGGTGCCCGCCCGTCGTCGGATGAGCCGGTCACGGTGCTCCACAGCCGGCGCGTCGAGCCCGGCCGCGAGGCCGACTTCGAAATGGCAGGGTCGGGGCGGGCGCGCATCCTGGCCATCGATGTGGTACGCGGGCTGGCGGTGGTCGGCATGCTGCTGGTCAACAATGCCGGCATCCCGGCGGCCATGCCCCAGGCGCTCCGGCACGCCTCCTGGCAGGGGCTGACCCTGGCCGACCAGGTGTTCCCGCTGTTCCTGTTCACCGTCGGGGCGTCCATGCCGTTGTCCCGGCGCGCCCAGCGGCCGGGCGCCGTGCTGCGCCGGGTGGTGGTGCTGTTCCTGCTCGGCAGCCTGCTGGTCTCCGCCAAACAGCACCGGCTGGCCCCGTCCACCGGCGTGCTCCAGCAGATCGCGGGGGCCTACCTGGTGGCCTGGGCGCTGCTCCGGCTGCCCCGCCGGGCGCAGCTGCCAGCCGCCGCGCTCCTGCTGGCCGGGCTGTGGGCCGCGTTCACCTTCGTGTCGGCCCCTGGAGTGCGGCCGGGGTCATGGGCACCGGGCAGCAATCTGGCCGACTTCGTCGATCGCCTGCTGCTCGGCCACTTCTCCGAGCACGGCGTGCTGGTGATGGTGGCGAGCAGCGTGAGCGTGCTGGCCGGGGTCGCCGCCGGGCGGCTGCTGCGCGGCCCGCCCGCCGGCACGACCCGCCGGCTGCTCGCCCTGGGGGCGGGCATGCTGGCGCTGGGCCTGCTGGTCGCCGTCGCGGTGCCGATCGGCAAGCCGCTCTGGACGCCTTCGTTCGTGCTGGTCACCGCGGGCATCTCGGCGCTGCTCACGGCCGCGGTCCACCGGCTGGTCGACCGGGGACCCGGCCGGTCCTGGGCGCGGCCACTGGTGACCCTGGGCAGCAACGCCCTGGCCCTGTACGCCGCGTCGGTGCTGCTGTTCGCGTTCCTGCTCAAGCCCTGGCAGGCGGCACTGGTGCGGCCGCTGGCGGCGGCCGGCGGTGGCACCTTCGCCGCGCTGGCCTATGCCGCCGGGACCGTGCTCGTCACCTGGGCGCTGGCCGAATGGCTCTACTGGCGGCGGGTGTTCGTCAGGGTGTGAGCCGTATGCTGCTCGCCGGCAGCCAGCAACGCCGACACGGTGACCAGACGCAGCCCTCGACCCAGCAGCCGCTCGACCGCCGCGGGGAGCGCCTGGACCTCGACCAGGCGGCGCGCTCGCAGCTCGTGGGCGGCCGACCCCCCGGGATGGAAGGTGCCCCGGCCGATGCCGTCGTGGAGTGCGACCACGTCACCCGGCGCCACCGTGCGGGCGAGGTGATCGGCCACCGAGGCGGAGGTCCCCACCCCGGCGCCGCCGCGGGCCACCGACCACAGCAGCACGTCGTAGCCCAGCTCGGCGGCGCTCTGGATCGCCGACCCGGTGAGGTTGCCGCGCGGCGGGCGGAAGAAGCGCGGCCGCACCCCGGCGGTCCGCTCGATCGCCTCGCGGCCACGCTCGAGCTGGCGGCGGGCCTGGGCGGCGGACTGGAAGGCCAGGTCCTGGTGGGTCCAGGTGTGGTTGCCCAGCTCGTGCCCGGCGGCCACGACCGCCCGGACCAGGTCGGGGTGTCGCAGGGCGTTCCAGCCCATCACGTTGAAGGTGGCCCGCACGCCGTGCTCGGCCAGCACCTCCAGGATCCGGGGCGTCAGCTCGGGGTCGGGACCGTCGTCGAAGGTCAGCGCGGCCAAGGGCTGGACGGTCGACACCGACCAGATCAGCCGCTGCTGCCCGAGCCGTTGGCCGGGTGCCGCCGGGACCGCCGAGGCGCCCAGCTCGCGCACCTGCCGCTGGTCACGCCAGTCCAGGGCGACCGGCCCGCCGGCGAGCCCGGCGACCGCCGCCACCCCGCCGCTCAGAAACAACCGCCGCTTCATCGGATGAGGATCGCGCCGCGGCGGGCGGAGGTCTTCATGGCCAGCATCCTTCCTGGGATACCGGCCAGCGGGACCGGCCGGCGTCGGTGGGCGTGGCGCTCATGTCCGCAGCGCCGGCCGGTGGACGGTCGCCGGCGGCAGCCGCCCGGCTGGCTGGCCGGGGAGGTGCTGGCCGGCGAAGGCCAGGGCGTACGGCAGCTCCCGGCCGGCGCTGCGCCAGGTGTGACCGGCCCCGGCGACCTGGGTGTAGACGGCTGGCTGACCGCGGTCACGGAGCATCCCGGCCAGCTGCCGGGCCTCCAGGCGCTGGCCGTCGTGCGGGCCGCTGAGCAGGTCGACCGCCATCGGATGGGAGAACGTCATGGTCGGGATGTAGTGGCCGGGGGCGTTGGCTGCCCACAGCGCCCGGCTGCCGCCCAGCAGGGCCAGGGCGGCCTGGCCGGGGTCGCCGTAGGGCATCTCGGCCAGGATCACCGAGTAGACGTCCTGATGGCGCAGGCCAAGGTTCAAGGCGCCGTAGCCGCCGCTGGACATCCCCCCGATCGCCCGCCCGGCCCGATCCGCCACCGTCCGGAAGTGGGCGTCCACGTAGCCGACCACGGTGCGGGTCAGGTAGGTCTCCAGCTGGGGGCCACCGACCTGGTTGAGCATCTCCGAGTCGTGCAGCCAGCCGCCGTTGTCGTCGGGCGCGACCACCAGCATGGGCTGGATCAGCCGGTCGGCGAGCATGGCGTCCACGATGCGCTGCGTGGGGGCGGCCCGGAACCAGTCCAACGGGCCGCCCGGCCAGCCGTGGAGCAGGTAGACGACCGGATAGTGGCGGTCCAGGTTGGCCGGGCTCGCATACCCGGGCGGCAGGTACACGTAGGCGGGCTGGGGCGAGATGTCCAGGGCGGGGGCGCCGATGACCACCCGGACGACCTGGGAGCCGGTGCGCCCGAGGGTGGGGACCTGGCCGAACAGGGCGGGCAGGGTGGGAACGTAGCCGACGTAGGCGTTGAGGCCGGCCAGGCTGGTGAGCGCGGCCAGCCCGGTCAACCAGGCGGCCAGCCCGGCCCGGCCCGCCCAGCGGCGGCCGGCTCCCCCAGCCGGCCGGGCCCGGCGGTGGTGGAGGACGGCCAGGGCGAGGCTGGCGGCCAGAAGCGCCCCCAGCCCGGCGGCCAGCCAGAGGCTTTCCAGCGGGCCGGCCCGGCTGGCCTGGTGCAGCAGGACGGGCGGGAGCGGCAGGTGGGCCCGGTGGGTGAGGCCGGCGACCCCGTGCAGGTGGGCGGCGCGGACGTGGGACGGGCCGCCGCGGTCGAGGCGAGGGGGCGATGTCGCAGGCATGCTGTCGCTCCGGTCACCGATGCTGCGCCGCCGCGCCGCGGGCCGGGCCCGGGGCCGCCGGCCCCGCGGGGACCGGTTGCGACCGGATCCGGTGGCCGCTCCGCGACCGCAGGGCCAGGGCGCCGGCGACCCCGATCGCGGCCGCGAGCAGGTGCTCGACGGTGGCCAGGTTCGGTGTGGTGGCGAAGTCGACGACCAGGCCGGTGCCGAGCGCGGCGGCCAGCGGCACCGACCGGGTGAGCACCGTGAGGGCGGCCGCCGCGGTGACCACCACCGCCGACGTGCCGACGTCAAGCCCGGCCAGGCTCCCGCCGGCGCGAGGGCCGGCCAGCCAGCACAGGTCGACCGCGACGGTGGGGACGACCTGGCCGACGACCCCGAGCAGGAGGAGCCGCCGGCCGCCCACCATCGCCTCCAGCGGCCCCAGCAGCAGCCAGACAGCGAGCACCGTCCAGACCGCCTCCACCGGCCGGCGGACCAGCAGCGCGCTGCCGAGCAGCGGGGCCAGGTCGCCGCGGGGCAGGTCGACGGCCCGCCAGGCACACCAGGCGACGACCATCCGGTGTCCTGCTCCCGGCTCCCGCCAGAGGGCGCTCACCACCAGCGTGGCCAGCGCGTAGGCGACCGAGACAGGGGCCACGGCGGCCAGGCCGTCCCTCGCCACCCGCCGGCGGAACGGCCGCTGGTAGGCCATGAGCCAGGGGACGATCATCCGGATCGCCTCCCGGTGGGTCGCTGGCCACGGAGGCGCCATGGCAGGGAGAGCAGCCCCTCGGCGCGCAGGGTGGCCAGGGCCACCCGGAGCAGGTCCTCGGGCGCCTCGACGGCCAGGTAGCGGGGCTGCCAGCTCGGGGCGAACTTCCGGTTGAAGCGGTACAAGGTCTGGATCTGGAACGCGCCGGAGAGGCGCTGCAGCATCCAGCGGGCCAGCCGCAGCCGCCGGGGCGCGTCGGAGCTGGCGCCGGCGGCCAGCACCGCACGCAGGAACGAGAAGTTCAACGACAGCCGCCGGATGCCAAGCCCCGGCATGCTCCGGGCCGCCTCGACGACCAGGAAGTCGTTCAGCCAGGACGGCGCGGACCGGTCGCGGCGCATCACGTCCAGGCTGGCGCCGTCGGCGCTCCAGGGGACGAAGTGCAGGAACCCGCGCAGCTTCCCCTTGCCGTCCCTGGCCGCGACGATCAGCGTGTCCGGGTCGCGGCGGTCGAACAGCCGGCCGAGCGCCATCGAGAAGCCGCGTTCGGCGGCGCCGCCCCGCCAGCGCCCCGAGAGCTCGGCCAACGCGGCGGCCTGGGCCGGGTCGAGGTCGCGAGCGCGGCCCGCCGAGACGCGATAGCCGGCCCGGCGGGCGCGGTTCCAGCTCTGGCGGGCGATCCGCACGCCCCGACCCTCGAGGCTGAACCGGTCCAGGTTGAGCACGGCCTCGTCGCCGAGGTAGATGCTGAACAGGCCGGCCGCCCGCCAGGCCCTGGCCGCGTCCTCGCCGCAGCCGAGCGCGGCCGCGACCCGGCCCTGGGCGGCCGCCTGGTCGAGGAAGGCGGCGACGGCGGCCGGCCATTGGGCCGGCGGCCCCAGCGGATCGCCGGCGGCCAGGGCGACCGATCCCACCGTCCGGTAGGCGATCAGGGCCCCGCCGGCCCCGACGGTGGCCCGGTCGTCGCGGAGGGCGAAGTACGCCAGCGAGTCGTCCGATGTGGCCACGGCCGCGGCCAGGCCAGGGTCGGCGGGCCGCCGGGCCAGGGCCGGCGCCAGCGCGCGGGCCGCCACGATCAGCAGGCCGACGAAGAAGACGGCGGCCATCGAGGTGGGGAACAGACGGCCGAAGCGGCCCGCCAGCGGCACGCTGGGGCCGACCCCGATCGCCATCCGCACGACCTGCTTCGCCGTGCCGGCAAGCCCCAGGTCGGCACCGACGTCCCGGTCGTTGGCGATCAGCCCGAGGGTCCCGTAGGCGAACGTGGCCCCGGCCACGATCAGGGCCGGCCCGAGCACGCCGGGGCGCTCGCCTCGGGCGGCTCGACCCGGGAAGCAGGCGGCCTGGCCGCAGAGCAGCCCGGCCAGGAACGCCTCGGCCAGGGCCTCCTCCACGTCCAGGCCCTTGACCACGTTGAGGACGGCACTGCCGGCGAGCAGCCCCACCGTGGCCAGCCAGGCCGCCCGGTGCCGACGGCGCAGCCCGCCGGCCAGCAGCAGCAGCCCGACCCCGGCCGCGGCCACGACCACGGTCGCCCCTCGTGACACCGCCCCGGGGACCAGCTCGGCCAGCAGCCGCATCCGGTCCCGCTCTGTCGGGAGCAGGGCCGACACCAGGTTGATGATCCCGGCCAGGACCGCCACGGCGGCCGCCAGACGCGGCACCAGCGAGCGTCGGTGCCGCGTCGGGACGGGGACCGGTGAGCGATCGGCCGCCCTGGTGGGGTGGAGTGGGTGGATGTCAGTGGTGGTCATGTGGCTGGTCGGCCGGTCCTTCCCATCGACTCCCGTCGGCTACCCATGACCTCGCGCCCGCCGGCTGAGGACTCCCAACCCCCCGAGCATGACCCCCGACCCGGCCGCTGTCGCCACCGCCGACGCCCATCTCGGCTTCCGGCCAGCCGCCATCCTCCACTACCTGCTAGCTGCAACCCGGTGGCGGAATGTTGCCGAGCCCACGGTGAGGCCACGATGAGCGCTCGCGCCACCGGCCGCTGGGCCTGCTCCGGCCGGTCGGTCGGGACCGGGCCGCCGACCTGCGCCACTGCTGTGCCGGACGGCACCGTGGTCCGGTGACGCCCGGCACCGCCGTCGGTCGCTGGTGGCGTCATTCTTCGGGTGGATGGGCGACGAATGGTCGCCCGGCATGTCGAGGAGGTGCCGACATGGCCACCAGAGACAAGCAGGCACCGGAGGAGCGCGGGTTGATCCGCTCACAGATGCGGATGGGAGTCGGGCTGATCGCGTTCGGTGCCCTCTCGATCCCCCTGTTCCAGGTGAGCGGCGTCCTGGAGGGGCAGACGGCGACGGCGGCGTTCGCCGTCGCCACCGGCGTGATCGGTGCCGGCGCGGCGATGTTGCCGACCGGTGCCGCGGCCGGCGCCAGCGCCCGCATCCTGCGGTCGCTTCCGGACCGGGACGACCCCGACGAAGGCCGGCCCGACGCCGGCAACGGCCAGCTCGACAAGCAGCCGGTCCTGATCGGTCCGGACGCGGGCAAGGGCCGAGCCGGCGCGCCATCCCGGAACGGCCGGTGACATGCCCCGGACCCTGCGTCAGCTCTGGGCCGACGAGGACGAGCCTCGCGAGTACGAGCCTCGCGAGTACGAGCCTCGGCGCCGGCAACGTCGGACGCGTCTGGACGCCAGGCAGCGTCGGCGGCTCCGTAGCGCGGGAGTCGTCCGTGGTCGAGCCGACGCGAGGTAGCACCGGTCGTGCCGCTCCGTCGTCGACGACCTGATCACCTGGAGGAACCCGAACACCTCACCGTGTCCCACCGCGAAGGAGACATCCTCGAAGGCGACCTGCCCACGGTCGAGGGTGGAGCTGCAGGCAGGGTCACAGGTCGAGCACGCCCCGCAGTGCATCGCGCAGCCGGCGGTACTCGGTCGGGCGGGTCGCCTTCAACGCGGCGAGATCGGCTCGCAACTGCTCGACGCGCGTGGCGGCCGCATCGAGCTTGATCTCGTCGATCTCCCGCTTCATCGTGGTGAACTCCGTGAAGCGCCGGTCGCTCGAAGCTCCGTCGCCGCGCTCCTCGATCAATGCCTGGAGCGCGTCGGCCATGCGGCCGAGCTGACGGCCGTAGCTGTGACGCTGCACGACCTCCACCTCGGTCTGCGGCGCGCTGGAGTTGATGCCGTTGATGGTGATCGCCCAGCCGGGCAGGATCGGCTGGGTGAGGCTCTGTGGCGCCAGCCCGAAGGCCGTCCACCAGTTCCGCATCCAGGCCGCCGGGTCGACACCGGCCCATGGCCACCCTCGGCTCGTCGGTTCCGTACCCATCGTCCTCCCTCGTCTCAACATTCTGCCCTGCCCGGCGGCGGCGGGACCAGGCAGGCACCACGGCGTGCGTTCGTGGCATCAGCGCAGGAACCGCCCGCTGTTCACGTCGATGGTGGCGCCGGTCATGAACTCGGCGACCGGGCTGGCGACCAGGGCGATCAGCTGGGCCATGCGCCTGGGGGTGGCAAAGCGCCGCAACAGCAGCGAGGTCGCCTCGTAGTCATCGGCCAGGTTCTCGACGGTGTCCTGACCCATCGGGGTCAGGGTGATCCCCGGGGCCACGCAGTTGACCCGGACCTGCGGGGCGAGCGCTCGGGCCAGCGACTTGGTCAGGTTCACCAGACCGGCCTTGGCGGCCGCGTAGTGCAGGTGGTGCGGCGCCCCGGTGTGGGCGGCCACGCTGGCCACGGTGACGATGGCGCCACCGGGGCGGACCAGCGGGACCAGCGCCTGGAGGGCGAAGAAGGCGCCGCCGAGGTTGACGTCGAGGACTTCCCGCCACTCCTGGACGGTGATCCGGCCCAAGGGGGTGACCACGTTGTGGCCGGCGGACAGGACCACGACGTCAAGGCCCCCGACCTGGGCCGTCAGCGTCTCGGCGGCGGTGGTCGCCGACTCGGGTCGATCCAGCGCCAGCGGCACGACCCAGGCGCGGCGTCCGTGGCCGCGCACGCCGTCCGCGGTCTGCTGGGCGCCGTCGTGGGTGTGCCGGTAGGTCACGGCGACGTCGCAGCCCTCCTCGGCGAGCACACCGGCCACGGCCGCCCCGATCCCACTGGACCCACCGATCACCGCCGCCGTGCGGCCGTCGAGCTCGAGATCCATCCCTGCCTTCCTTCCATGGGGCCGACACCTCGTGGCCGTGCTGCCCTGCCTCCTGGTCACCCGGCCCAGAAGCCTCCGGGGGCGAAGAGCGCGTCGACGCACTCGCCGAGCAGCCCGGTCTCGGCGGCCAGGTCGAGGATGGTGTAGCGCCGGCGGATCATCTGCGCCCGCCGGTACGTCTCCTTGAACGCCGACCGGCGCAGCCCGATCTCGGCCGGACTGGTCGGACACCCGGCGGCGCGCAGCATGTCCCGCAGCCGTGCGGCCGGGCGCAGCTGCTCCCCGAGGCGCTCGCGCAGGGCCGGCCAGCGCTCCCGGAGCAGTGCCAGCCGTTGCCCGAGCTGGTCGGCGTCGATGTACTTGGCCAGCGTCTCCTCGACCGCGGCCTCGTCCAGACCAGGGGTCGTGTGGGCGGCCGCCACCGCCTCCTCGACCTCGTCAAGGGTCGGCCAGACGCCACGGAGGGCCTCGATGTCCAGGACGGCCAGGTCGCGCTCCAGGATCCGCTCGTACAGGGCGGCGATGGCGATCGACCCGAGCCCGACCTTGAACCCGTGGGACAGTGGCGGCCGCCGGTCGTGGCCGAGGCCCTCCATCTCCCAGAGATGGCTGAACTGGTGCTCGGCACCGGAGGCGGGCCGCGACGAGCCGTGCGCCTGCATCGCCAGCCCGGACATCATCAGGCCCTCGACGAGGCTGCCCATCGCCTGCCGGTCGCCGCCGGCCAGCTCGGCCGGCCGCCCGACCGCCTCGCGCAACGGACCTTGCACCAGGGACCAGACCCTGGGGTCGAGCCGCTCGACCTCGAGCGCGTCGGCGAGCAGCCAGTCGGCGCCGGCCGTGACCTTGCCCAGCAGGTCGCCGTACCCGGAGGCCGTCATGTCGGCGGGTGCGGTCGCCAGCACGTCCAGGTCGGCCAGCACCACGCGGGGTGCCGGGCAGGTCATGGTCTGCTTGTGGCCCTGCCTGGTGATCGCTGCGCCGAACGCCGTGTAGCCGTCCATCGACGCCGCCGTGGCGACGCTCATGTACGGGCGCTCGAGCTCGTGGCTCGCGCGCTTGACGATGTCGTTGAGGCTTCCCGAGCCGACGGCGACGGGTATGGCGTCGTGTGCCCGGAGCGCCTCTCTGAGCTTCTCGATGTTCCCGTACTCGGCGTACACGAAGGTGTTGGGCGGGAACAGGTGGGGCTCGACCGTCGTTCGCCCGGCCGCCTCGAGGTGCCGCTGGACCCGCCCGCCGGCGACCCGCCAGGTGTTCCCGTCGGCGATGACGACCGCCGGCCGGTCGCCGAAGCCCTGCCCGAAGACGTCGCCGACGGAACCGAGCACACCATCGCCGATCACGACCTGCCGGGTATCGGTCGCGTCCCCTAGCGCCGCGTTGATCCGCTGGTCGTTCATGCGCCACCCCGCTGGTCCGGTCGTGGTTCGTATTGGACTGTGCCCCGATTCCGGAGAACCCTAGCCTGCAGGGGCCGAGGTGTTCGCGATCCGGGAAGGAGCGCCGACCATGACCACCATCGCGATCCTTGGATCGGGCGTCATGGGTTCGGCCCTGACCGTTCCCCTGGCCGACAACGGCCACGACGTCCGCCTGGTCGGAACCTTTCTGGACACCAAGATCATCGATAGCATCAGGGCCACCGGCGTGCATCCCGGCCTGCGCCGGAAGCTGCCCGAGTCGGTCCGGGCCTACCGGCTCGAGGAGGCCGGGACGGCATTCGAGGGCGCCGAGATCGTCCTGTCCGGTGTCAACTCCTTCGGCGTGCGCTGGGCCGGCCGGCAGCTTGCCCGGCTGCTCAGGCCCGGCATGCCGGTGATCGCGATCGCCAAGGGAATGGAGGCGGCCGACAACGGCGACCTCCGCATCCTGCCCGATGTGCTGGCCGGCGAGGTTCCGGAGAAGCTGCGGTCGCAGATCCCCTGGGCGGCGATCGGCGGCCCCTCGATCGCCGGCGAGGTCGCCGCCCGCCGCCAGACCTGCGTGGTCCTCGCCGGCCGCGACCAGGCCGTGCTGGACCGGCTGGCTGCCACCTTCCGCACCGACCACTACCACGTGTGGACCTCCACCGACGTCGTCGGGGTCGAGGTCTGCGCCGCGATGAAGAACTGCTATGCCTTGAGCGTCGGCTTCGCCGAGGGCGTGCTGCAGCGGCTGGGCGACGCCGACGGCGTCGACCGCATCCACAACTACGAGGCGGCGCTCTTCGGGCAGGGGGCGGTCGAGATGGGGCGGATGCTGCGCCTGCATGGCGGCCGGCCCGAGACGGCCTACGGCCTGGCCGGGGTCGGCGACATGTACGTGACGAGCGCGGGCGGCCGCAACGTCCGTGCCGGTCGCCTGATCGGTGCCGGCATGACCTTCTCGGAGGCCCGGGCCAGGCTCGGCAACATCACCCTGGAGGGGGCGGCGGCGATCAAGGTCATCGGCGGCGCCCTTCCCAGGCTGACCGACCGGGGCGTCGTCGAGCCCACGGACTTCCCGCTGTTGCGCGCCCTGTACGAGGTGGTCGGCAGGGACCAGCCGCTCCACATCCCCTGGAGCAGCCTGTTCGGGGGCGAGCCGATCCCGTGACGCGGCTCGCCCCCGAGGCTCCGCGGGCGAGCCGCGGTCAGGGCGGCGCCTCGGCCAGTGCGTGGCGCAGCTCGGTCACGGCCGCCCGCTTCCCCTCCGGGTGGGCAAGGATCGCCGAGCCCGCCACCAGCCACTCGGCCCCCGCCTCCCGGGCCCGCCGGGCCGTGGCCGCCGAGATGCCCCCGTCGACCTCGATCGTCACCTGGACGCCGGACCCGGCGATCAGCTGGCGGGCCTCGGCGATCTTGGCCTCCATGGTCTGGAGGTAGGCCTGCCCGCCGAAGCCCGGGTCGACGGTCATGACCAGCAGCACGTCCACCTGGTCGAGCACGTGGCGGACGGACTCGAGGGGGGTCGCCGGGTTGAGGGCGACGCCCGACCGGATCCCGAACGAGCGGGTCCGGACCAGCGTGCGGTGCAGGTGCCGGCAGGCCTCCTGATGGACAAGGACCGCCTCGCACCCCGCCTCGGCGAAGGGCTCCAGCCACCGATCCGGGTCCTCGACCATGAGGTGGGCCTCGAAGGGCACGCCGGCCCGGTCGCGGCAGGCGGCCACGACGTCGGCGCCGAAGGTCAGGTTGGGCACGAACCGCCCGTCCATGATGTCCCACTGGATGCGGTCGACACCGGCGCGTTCCAGCTCGGCGACCTCCTCACCGAGCATGCTGTAGTCCGCCCCGAGCACCGACGCCACGATCGCTGCCACGGTCACCGGGCCTGCGCCTCCTCTCCATCTCAGTCGGTGAGGCCCTCGTCGGCGTGGCCGGCAACGGCGAGGTCGTGGGCGTGCTCGCGCTGGAACAGGACGAACAGCAGGGTCAGGGAGGGCACCAGGAGCAGCGACCCGACGGCCAGGCTCACCAGCACGGCCTGCATGACCGCGGGACTGGAGGCGGCCTGGGCGATGGTCAGGTACGGCTCCAGCAGATAGGGGTACTGGGCGGCGGCCCAGCCCCAGATGATGGCCACCACCGCCAGGGCGGCGGTCACCCGCACCGCGACCAGGCGCCGGCGGGCCAGCAGGACCAGGGAGGCCGCGCCGAACAGGGCCGAGGCGACCACCAGGGGCAGGGCGCGCCCGGTGAGGCCGTCGAACAGCCGCGGCGCGTCGGCCCGCAGCACCCCGATCCCGCCGAGGGCGACCACGCCGACCCCCAGCCCGGCGGCCAGGGCCCGTACCCGGAACCACTCGGTCAGCCCCTGGTCACCGGTGCGGCGGGCGTCGTTGGTGAGGTAGACGGCGGCCAGGTAGGCGCAGACCCCGACGGCCAGGACGCCGCCGAGCAACGAGGTCGGGTTGACCCAGCTGGTGATCGGCTGGCCGCGGGCGGTGCCGGGCGGGACCCGGCCGGTGGCCACCGCACCGGCGACCGTGCCCAGGAAGAACGGGGTGATCACCGAGGAGGCGGCGAAGCAGGCTCCGAACAGCCGCTTGAGCCACAGCTCGGGCACGGCCTTGCGGAAGGCGAAGGCGGCACCCCGCAGGATCACCCCGAACGCCACCGCCATCAGCGGGATGTACAGGGTCGACATGATCGAGGCGAAGGCGGTCGGGAACCCGGTCCAGAGCATCACCAGGGCGAAGATCAGCCAGACATGGTTGGCCTCCCACACCGGCCCGATCGAGTGCTCGATCAGGGCCCGCTGACGAGCCCCGCCGTGGGCCCCGCCGGCGATCAGGTCCCAGGCCCCGGCGCCGAAGTCGGCCCCGCCCAGCAGGGCGTAGGCGGTCACCCCGACCCAGGTCACGGCCAGGAGGACCTCGGCGAGGGTCACGTCACGTTCTCCTCGACCACGTCGTGCTCCTGCGGAGCGACCGGGAGCGGCCGGCGGGCCAGCCGCCGCAGCACATACACCGTCGCCACGGTCATCAGCGTGTACACCACCAGCAGCACATACAGCCCGAACCGCAGGCCAGGGGCCGAGCTGACCGCCTGGCTGGTCCGCATGTACCCGTAGACGATCCAGGGCTGGCGGCCGACCTCGGTCGTGACCCAGCCGGCCTCCAGCGCGACCACCGCCGCGACCCCGGCCAGCGACGCCCCCCGCAGGAACCAGGCCGACCGTGGCAGGTCCCGCCGCCGCCACCAGGCGGCGGCGAACCAGCCGGCGAGGAGGAGCAGGGCCGAGCCCGCGGCGACCATCGTCTGGAACGAGAGGTGGACCACGTTGACCGGCGGCCGGTCGCCGGCCGGCACCTCATCCAGGCCCTTGATCTCGGCGTCGGGGTCCCAGTGGGCCAGCAGGGACAGGCCGTCGGGGATCTCGACCGCGTAGCGCAGCTCGCCGTCGACCTCGATGCCGCCCAGGTGCAGGGGTGCGCCACGCTCGGTGTGGAACACGCCCTCCATGGCGGCCAGCTTGACCGGCTGGTTGTCGGCCACGAAGTGGGCCGCCCAGTCGCCGACACCGATCTGCACCGGCGTCACCAGGGCGGCGAAGCAGAACGGCAGCAGGAACCCGAGCCGGTGGTAGCGGTCACGGCGGCCCCGGAGCATGGCCACCGCGTACACGCTGGCCACCCCGTAGCCGCTGACCAGGAAGGCGGCCAGGATCATGTGGACGGTCTGGGGCGGGGTGGCCGGGTTGAACATCGCCGCCCACGGGTCCACGTTGGTGACCTTGCCGTCGACCAGGTCGAAGCCGCGAGGCTGGTTCATCCAGGAATTGGCGGCCACCACGAAGAACGCCCCCGCCACCCCGGAGATCACGATCGGGATCCCGCACAGCAGGTGGACCCGGGGCGGCAGCCGGTCCCAGGCGTACAGGTAGATGCCGAGGAAGATGGCCTCGGTGAAGAACGCCACCCCCTCGATGGCGAACGGCAGGCCGATGACCTCCCCGAAGGTCCCCATCATCCCCGGCCACAGGATGCCCAGCTCGAACGACAGGATCGTGCCCGACACCGCCCCGACGGCGAACAGCACCCCCAGCGTCCTGCCCCACCGTCGGGCCAGCAGCCGCCAGGCGGCGTCCCCGGTGCGCAGGCCGCGCCACTCGGCGACCATCACCAGCAGCGGGAACCCGACGCCCAGGCAGGCCACGATGATGTGCCAGCCCAACGACACGGCCATCTGGGTGCGCGCCGCCATCAGGTCGGCCGCGCTGGCCGCCGTCGTGCCCACCTGCATCTCGAGCGCTGCTGCCACGTCGCTCCCTCCATCGGTAGCGGTCGCCACCGGGCCATGTCGCCGCACGTTCAGGATCGGACATGGTGCCCCGCTCCGCCAGGGCACGACCACGGCCGGATGGCTACGGCTCCTCCTTCCAGCCGAGCTCGTTCCAGACGTCCGGGGGCAGCAGGCGGTCGACACGATCGAGCACGAAGTCGGGGCGATCGGCGGCGGACAGCCGCCGCAGGTCCTCGGCCCTGGTCTCACCGGTGAGCACCAGCGCGGCGGGCATCCCGGCATCCAGGGCCATGCGGATGTCGGTCGACAGGCGGTCCCCCACCATGACGCACTCGCTCGGCACGGCGTCGACCCCGGCCAGCGCCGCGTGCAGCATCGCCGGGTCCGGCTTGCCCGCGTTGGCTTCGCACTTGGTCCCCGTGCAGGCCTCGACGGCGGCGATGATGGCCGCGCAGTCCGGCTCCCCGCGCCCGCCCGGGAACGGGCAGAACCGGTCGGGGTTGGTCGCCACCAGCCGGGCCCGCCGGTGGTACCAGATGGCGTCGAAGGCGATCTGGAGCTTCTCGTAGGTGAAGGTCCGGTCGTAGCTGGCGACCACGATGTCGATCTCGGCCGGGTCGCTGGACATGCGGATGCCGGCGTTCCCCAGCGCCCGGATCAGCGGCGGCTCGCTGATCGGGTAGACGACGGCGTCCGGGGCGTTGTCGAGCAGCCAGCGGGTCATGGTGACGACGGTGTTGACGATCTCGTCGATCGGCGTCGGCAGGCCCAGCCGGTCCAGCTTGGCGGCGTACTGCTCGGGATCCTTGGTCGGGTTGTTGGACAGGAAGCGCACGGCTACATCACGCGCCCGGAGCGCCTCGACCAGCCGCCTGGCGCCTGGCAGCAGGTGGTCGCCGAGGTAGATCGTGCCGTCCAGATCGAACGCGTATCCCTTGTAGAGGCGGTCCGGCGTCGGCGCGAGCAGCATGTGACCTCCTGGGCACGGGAACCGACCGAGGCACGAGCCATATCACCATGACGGCCACGACGCGAGGGTGCCGTTGACAGCCTGACCGGCGGATCCCTACGTTGACGAGCGTGGCCGTCCGGGTTCCACGGGGAGGCCTTTGGGGAAGGCGGCCGCGGGAGGACTCGCGATGGCTGCGATCGCGGTTGCCGCCGATGATGCCGGCGCCCCGCTCAAGGAGCGGCTGGTCTCCTACCTGCACCAGAAGGGCTACGAGGTCAAGGACTTCGGCAACGGCACCGACCAGGACTACCCCGACGTCGCCGCCGAGGTCGCCGAGGCCGTGGCCCGGGGCGAGCACGACCGGGCCCTGCTGGTGTGCGGCACCGGGCTGGGCATGGCCATCACCGCCAACAAGGTCCCCGGGGTGCGGGCGGCCACCGCCCACGACGCCTACTCGGCCGAGCGGGCCCGCAAGTCCAACAACGCCCAGGTCCTGACCATGGGGGCGCGGGTGATCGCCCCCGAGGCGGCCGAGATGGTCCTGGAGCACTGGCTGGCCTCGGAGTTCGAGGGCGGCCGCTCGGCCTCCAAGGTCGACAAGATGAACCAGGTCGACGCCCGCTACCGCACCGGTCGCACCACCAGCGACTGACCGACCGCTGCGCTGGGCCAGGCGGCGGGGATGATGGTAGAACCGTGCGCCGGGGTTCACACGCCACGGTGAGGGGACCAGGCCATGCGGCGAGCGGTGGTGGCGGTGCTTCGCGAAGGTGAGTGGCAGGCGCAGGCGCGTCGGCTGGCCCGTGGGGTGAGTCCGGTGGCGATGTCGCCGGGGGCTCCTCGGGAGCTGGTGGCGGCGCTGGACGCCTGGGGGCCGTCGTTGATGCCGCGGTCGGCGCGGGCCCGGGGGGTCGCGATGGGCCTTGGGGTCCTGGGGGCGCGGGCGACCAGCGGCATGGCCGAGAAGCTGACGAGAATGCTGGCGCCGGCCGACGCGCCCCTGCCCAGGCAGGTGGCGGCCTGGGCGGTGGTCGGGAGTGCCGGGGCGGCCCTGGCCGCGGTGCCCCAGCGGCATCGCCGCAAGCTGTGGGTGGCGTCGCTGCAGTCCACCGGTCTGCTGCTGCGCGACGGCGCCGCCGCCGGGGTCGTCCATGACGTCGGCCGCTGGTTGCACGGTCGCTACCCCGACCGGCAGGGCGTCCGGCCGCTGAGCAGCGGGGCGGTGTACACCGCGGGGCTGCTGTACCGGGCGGGCCGGCGGCCGCCGTCACGTGGGCGGCCTGAGGGCCGGCGGCTGCTGGCCGAGCCGGGGACCGTGGCCGAGACGCTGGCGACCGCCTATGCGGTCACGACCGTCGGGACGGGGCTGGCCCGGGGCTTCGTCAGGTCCCGACGGGCGCTGGAGTCCTACCTCGGGCCGGGCCCGTCCAAGCGGATGCTGGCCCAACTGGTCAACGCCGGCCTGTGGGCGGCTGCGTCGGCGGCGGCCTACAGCGCCGGTGTCGCCTCTGTCGGTCGGGCCAACCAGCGGCTCGAGCCGGGCTATGCCACCCCGCCGACCAGTCCGCTGGTGTCGGGCAGCCCCGACAGCCTGTTGCCGTTCGGCGACCTCGGCCAGCAGGGACGCCGATATGTCACCGACGTGGTCACCCCCGAGCTGATCGAGCAGGTCATGGGTGAGCCGGCGCGGGCCCACCCGATCCGGGCCTACGTCGGGTTCAACAGCGAGCCGCTGTACCAGACCGGGCGGGCCGAGCTGGCCCTGGCCGAGCTGGAACGGGCCGGCGCGTTCGACCGGTCGGTGCTGTTGCTGATCTCGCCCACCGGCACCGGCTGGGTCGACCACACCCTCATCGAGGCGGCCGAGTTCCTCACCCGCGGGGACATCGCCACCTGCTGCATCCAGTACGCCCGGTATCCGTCGTTCCTGTCGGTGCAGAAGGTCGCCCTGGGCCGCGGCCAGTTCCGGTTGCTGCTGTGGGGGGTGACCCAGCGCCTGGCCGGCGTGGCGCCCGAGCGGCGCCCCAGGGTGCTCGTGTTCGGCGAGAGCATGGGCGCCTGGACCAGCTCGGACGTCATCATGTTCCAGGGCATCGAGGGCTTCGACCACTACGGCATCGACCGGGCCCTGTGGGTCGGGCTGCCCTGGCTGGCCAAGTGGTCGCGCAGCGGCATGACCCGGGGCAGCAGCACCCTGGTCCCCGAGGGGACTGTCCGGGTGTTCGACCATCACGACCAGCTGGCGGCGCTGGACGACGACCAGCGGGGCCGGCTGCGGGCGGTGGTCGTCTCCCACGACAACGACCCCATCGCCGTGCTCGGACCCGACCTGCTGGTGCAGCGGCCGCCCTGGCTGGCCGACGGCCAGCGGGGCCGCGGTGTGCCCCACAGCTTGCGCTGGCAGCCGCTGGGTACCTTCCTCCAGACGGGGATGGACGCGATGAACGCCATGCTGCTGACCCCGGGTGAGTTCGCCTCCTTCGGCCACGACTACCGCGCCGACATGGCGGCGTTCGTTCGCAACGCCTACGGGCTTCCCGAGGCCACCGACGAGCAGCTGGAACGGATCGAGCAGGTCCTGCGCGCGCTCGAGTTCGAGCGCAACGAACGCATCAAGGTCGAGGCCGCCCAGGCCGCCCCGCCGGCCCCCACCCGCCGCCCCGACAACGACCACCTCGCCGGGGGGGTGCCGCTGCGCCGCCGGCGGGCCCCGGGGGCGCCGTGGCCGCGGCGGCCTCCCGACCGCCGGCGAGGCGACCCCTGAGCATCGCCGTCGTCCGCACCGCCGAGGGGTGGTACGTCCAGCGCGGCGGGCACGCGCTCCCGGTCGACGCCGACCTGCCCACCACCGCAGCGCTGCTCACCGAGGGCCTGGTGGCCGTGCGGGCGGCGGCCGCGGCCAGGGCGGAGGGCGTGCCGGTGGACGGGTTGTCGTTGCTGTCGCCGGTCACCACGCCCTGCCGGGTGGTGGCCCAGGCGGTCAACTACCGCAGCCACGCCCGCCAGTCGGGCGTCGGCGAGAACCCGCCGGCGGTGTTCTTCCGCAAGAGCTCGGGCTCGATCAGCGGACCCACCGACGACATCGTGCGGCCGGCCCACGTACGGCTGCTCGACCACGAGATCGAGCTGGGCCTGGTCATCCGGCGCGGCCCTGCCGCCGGCACGGCCGTGGCCGACGCCGACCTGCCCGGCCACGTCGCCGGGCTGGTCATGTGCAACGACATCAGCGCCCGCGACCTGCAGCTGACCAAGGGCCAGTTCTACGAGAGCAAGTCCTACCCGACCTTCACCCCGACCGGCCCCCGCCTGGTCCTGCTCGAGGCCGACGACTTCGCCCGGCTGTCGGGGCTGCGGCTGCGGCTGTGGGTCAACGGGGAGCTCCGTCAGGACGGGACGGCGGCCGACCTGATCACCGGGCCGGCGGCGGCGCTGTCACTGCTGGCCGGCTTCCAGCGGCTGGATCCGGGCGACCTGCTCCTCACGGGCACGCCCGGCGGGACCGCGCTCCAGGCGCCACCGGCGGTCGTGGCCAAGCTGGGTGACCTGCTCCTGCCGACGCCGCTCAAGTGGCGGGTCTTCCTCTCCCGCCAGGAACGCAATCCCGCCTACCTCAAGGCGGGCGACGTGATCACGGCGTCCATCGCCAGCCAGGACGGGGTGCTCGACCTCGGGACCCAGCGCACGGTCGTCCGGACCCGACCGGTCTGAGCGCGACGCCGGCCGGATGGCCGGGTCGTTGACCCCCGGCGGAGCCTCGGTCGACACTGGGGCATGATCGACCCAGCCGACGGCGACGCCGAGCGCCGCTTCCTTGTCGCCGGCGACGACGTGCGGCTCCATTGCCTGCACTGGCGCAGCCGGCCGTCGCCACCGTCGGCGGTCCTCGTCTTCCTCCACGGCATCGCCAGCCACGCCGGCTGGTTCGCGGAGACGGCCGCCGACCTCAGCCGCCACGGGGTGGAGGTCTATGGACCCGACCGCCGCGGCTCGGGCCGCAGCGGCGGGCCGCGCGGCCACCTGGACCGCTACGAGCGCGCGCTCGACGACGTCGGGCAACTCCTCCGGCTGGTCGCCGCCGAGCATCCCGACGCGCCGGTCTTCCTGGCCG
>Ga0075423_10001517_pt1 | contig 20489 bp, 18 predicted proteins | sample SoiMethybrSBSTD2_FD_80114 | JGI IMG/M metagenome (GOLD analysis project Ga0075423, IMG submission 80114) | Bulk soil microbial communities from a Populus tree surrounding site in Tennessee, USA - Soil MetaG P. TD hybrid SBSTD2 | ecosystem: Environmental > Terrestrial > Soil > Tree plantation...
GGGGAAGGAGATGCCGCACTTCGCGCAGGCCAGCCGCTCCGAGAAGAGCATGCTGGGCCCGTCCACCACCTCCACCTGGGCGACGCCATCGGCCAGGCGGAGCGCGGTCTCCAGCGAGTCGGCCAGGCGCGTGCCCAGGCCCTCGCGCACGATGATGCGATCCACCACCACCTCGATGGTGTGCTTCTTGGTCTTGGCGAGCTCGATCTCCTCGCCCAGCTCCCGCACCTCCCCGTTCACCCGCACGCGCACGTAGCCCTGGCGCTTGAGATCGTAGAAGAGCTTGCGGTACTCGCCCTTGCGCCCCCGGACCACCGGGGCCAGCACGAGCAGGCGGCTCCCGCCCGGGAGCGTGAGCACCCGGTCCACCATCTGCTGCACGGTCTGGGCGGAGATGACGTCGCCGCACTGAGGACAGTGCGGTATCCCCACGCGCGCGAACAGCACCCGCAGATAGTCGTAGATCTCGGTGACGGTGCCCACGGTCGACCGCGGGTTCTTGGACGTGGTCTTCTGCTCGATGGAGATCGCGGGCGAGAGCCCCTCGATCGAATCGACGTCGGGCTTCTCCATCTGCTCGAGGAACTGCCGCGCGTAGGCCGACAGCGACTCCACGTAGCGGCGCTGTCCCTCGGCGTAGATCGTGTCGAAGGCCAGCGACGACTTGCCCGAGCCGGACAGCCCGGTGATCACCACCAGCTGATCCCGGGGTATCTCGAGGTCGATCGCCTTGAGGTTGTGCTCGCGGGCGCCCCGGATGACGATGCGGTCGTTGGCCATGCGTAGAGATCATACCGCTTCGGCGGGCCGAGGGTAAGCCGGGCGGCGCGCGCGCGCCCGCTCGAGCAGCACGAAGGTGAGGAGCCCCGTGCAGGCGCCGATCGCGCCCACCGCGAAGCCCGCGTGGAACGACAGCCGCTCGATCACCACGCCCACCAGCGCCGAGCCCAGCACCACGCCGACGTCCCAGGAGGCGGACAACGTGCCCATCGCGAGCCCGCGCTCGCGGTCCGGCGTGCGATCCACCAGGAGCGCGACCATGGTCGGGTAGGTCAGCGACGCGCCGGTGCCCAGGAGCACGGCCGCCGCCAGGAGCGTGCCGCCGCGGGGCGGCGCCGCCAGCATGAGAAACCCCATCGCGGTGGCCATCATGGACGGGGCCAGGACCTGGGCGCGCCCGAGCTGGTCGGAGACCCCGCGCAGGAGGGCGCGGCAGAGGAGCATCCACACCGAGTACAGGGCGAAGAACCAGCCGATCCAGGCGCCCAGCCCATGGCGCTCGGCATAGAGCGGGACGAAGCCGACGATGCTCGACTGTCCCAGCGTGATCAGGATCATCACCAGCGCCGCGCCCAGGGCGTGCCGACTCCAGAGACGCAGGCGGCCGCCCGCCGCATCCGGCCGGCCGGCGCCGGCCGGTGTGAGCGACAGCGTGAAGAGCAGGATGAGCGCGGCGAGCACGGTGACGAGGTACAAGTTCCACTCGATACCGCCCAGGCGCAGGAGCGCGATGCCGGCGGGCGCGGCCACCGCGACCGCGAGCGAGGTCCCGAGATAGTAGAGGCCGAGGGCCTCGCCGCGATGGGCGGGCGCCGTGGCCTGCGAGGCAAGCACACCGGCCGAGGTGGAGACGAGCCCATTCGCGAGGCCGACGCCGGCCATGAGCAGGATGAGAGCGCCCGGCGAGGCCGCCGCGTGCAGGCCCAGCGAGGTCAGGGCGAGCACGATGACGCCGGGGACCAGCACGACCCGGACGCCGTGGCGGTCCACCCAGCCGCCCACGACGGGGCGGAAGAACATCGCCACGCCCGCGGTCACCGAGAACATCAGGCCGACCTGCGTCCCGGTGGCGCCCAGCGCGGTGGCCCGGAAGGGCAGCACCGCGTTCAGCATGTAGGCGGCGACGTGAATGGCGATGGTGATCGCGAGGGCGCCGACCAGGGCGCGTGTGTAGAGCGCGCGGCCGCCCGTGCCGAGGAGGCGGATCACCGGGCCCGGCGCGCCCCGCGCGTCGCGAGCCAGAGCGTGCCGAGCCCGGCCGCCACCGCGGGCAGCGCGGGCTGCTCGCAGAGGGCGCCGAGCAGGCTCTCCGCCGGGCGTGCCAGGCCGCCCACGCGTCCCACGAGGAGCAGAACCGCGTAGACGGCGAGCGCGATCACGCCCGCCACTGTCGCGATTTCTGGCCGCTCCGCCGCATCCGGCAGCAGCGCCCGCGGCAAGAACACCGACGCACCGGCGCCCAGCGCGGTGAGGCTCAGCGCCCACGGGTCGACGTGCCAGAGACTCGCGAGCGCCGCCATCACGAACACCATGGTCCAGAGGCCGAGGTCGCTACCGATCTCGCCATCGCCCGCCGGGTCCACGGCGGCGAGCCGCGCGCGGAGGGCCACGGTCGAGGCCAGGAAGCTCGCGCCCACGGCGACGACGAGCAGGAGCTGCAGCCGCATCCCCGTCGTGCGGACCGTCACCGCCAGGCCGGGCACGTCGACCAGACGGTCCAGGGTGATTCCCCCCATGAAGACCTCGGGCGCGGCCAGCACCGCATAGACAGCCCACGCTTGCAGTGCCCAGAACGCGGTGAGCAGGACGATGCCGACCAGGAGGATCTCCCCGCGCGGGGCACGATCGGCGAGCGGCGGGCCGAACAGCGCAATGCCCGCGCCCAGGAGCGTCACGCCCAGCCCCAGGCTCGTGAGCGTCGCGAGCATGCCCTGCGATCCGCCGTCCGCCCAGGCGAGCCCGGTGGGCGGAGCGCCGGGCACGCGGCGGCCGGCCTCGAACTTGACGCGCGCGCCGGGCGTGGGCTCGAGCTGATCGCCGGGGCGCAGAGTGAACGACTGGCCGGTGCCCAATGGCACTTCACGATCGAGAGTTTGGCGTCCTTCCCTGATACGGGTCCTCAAGGTCGTCTCGACTGCCGCGGTGACCCGGTGGGCCTCGTCGAAGCGCAGCGGCTGCTGCCCCTGAGCGAGGCGAAGATCGCGCCCTTCCGTGACCCAGCGGCTGGTGGGCGGGAACACCAGCGCGGGGCGTTCCGCGACCGCGCGCCATGCCGCGAGGGGCGAGAGCCCGGTGGCGGTCGACATGGCGCCGAGCGGCACCAGCACGCCGACACCGGCCACGAGCAGGAGCACGGGGACGGCGCGATCGGCGCCCCGCCAGGCGGTGAGCATCAACCCACCCGCCGCCGCGAGGGCGATCCCGTGCCAGCGCGGGGCGCCGAGCCGCGCCCCGAGATCTCCCGCCAGCACCAGCCCCGCCCAGATGAGCACCGCCACCATGAGGAAGTACGTGGCGACATGGACCAGGGGAATGGAGACGCGCGGCGCCTCGTCCGGCGGAGCATCCGCACGCAGCGCGAGGGCGAGCAGCGGCGCCACGACCATGAGGAATCCCGGCCAGAGCCCGCCGGCGCCCTGCGCGAGAAGCAGCGTGGGCACCGCGAGCCAAGTCGCGGGGCCGAGCCACGCGGCGAGGACCGCGCTAGCGTCTCTCATCCGCGCGCGCCGCGGCCCAGCGCGGCGATCGCGGCGAGCACGGGCGCGATCACGCCGCCGTACCACCAGACGAGCGAGAGCGGGCCGACGCGCACCTGGGCCACGTCCATCGGGAGTGACGCGAGCACGAGGAAGAGGGCCAGCAGCACGAGCAGGAAAACCGCGCTTGCTTTCCTCGTCACGGGCCGCATTATAGGCGAACAAAGGAGAAGACATGAGCGAGCGCATCCAGCGTGTCATGGTGGTGACGGCGCATCCCGACGACTCCGAGTTCGGCGCGGGCGGCACCATCGCCCGGCTCGTACGTGAGGGCAAGCAGGTCGCTTATTGCATCGTCACCAACGGCAACAAGGGCTCGAGCGACCGCGCGATGACCCCGGAGGGGCTGACCGCGATCCGCGCCGAGGAGCAGCGCAATGCCGCCCGCGTGCTGGGCGTGGAGACGGTGGAGTTTCTCGGCTTCCCGGACTGCGAGGTCGAGAACACCCGTGAGACGCGCATGGCGGTGACCGCGTCCATTCGCCGCCACCGGCCGGATCTCCTCATCGTCCAGAACCCGCACCGCACCAAGAACCTGGGCGCCTCCCACCGCGACCACCGCACCGTCGCCGGCATCGCGCTCGACTGCGTCTATCCTCTCGCCCGGGACCACATGGCGTTCCCCGAGCTCCTCGCCCAGGGACTCGAGCCGCACAAGATCAAGGAAGTCCACATGATGTGGTTCGACAACCCGGAGGTGGTCGTCGACATCACCGAGACCATGGACATCAAGCTCAAGGCGCTCGCCTGCCACCAGAGCCAGTTCAAGGACTTCCCGGCGGTGGAGAAGCGGGTCCGCGAGCGTAACGCCGAGCTGGGCAAGCTCAAGGGCTACGCCTACGCGGAGTGCTTCGAGGCGATCGTCATCGAGCGCTAGCCGGCACAAAATCCGCTAAAATGGCGTGGTCTCCATGATCAAGGCCGCCACGCTCGCGGAGCTTATGGGGCAACGGGTCAGCGCTGACCCGGACAAGCCCTACTTCACCCTCTTCGACAGCCCCGTCCTCTACGGCCAGCTCTGGCGCGAGAGCGAGCGCTATGCGGCGGGGCTCCGGCGCCACGGGATCGACCGCGGCGACAAGGTCTGCCTGATCTTCCCGACCTGCGCCGAGTTCTTCTTCACGTTCTTCGGCGCTCTTCGCCTCGGGGCGATCCCGGTGCCGCTCTACCCCACGCTGGGGGTGGAGGCCACCGCCGGCATCTTCCGCGACTCCGAGGCCAAGGCCGTGATCACCATCGGCTGGTTCCGCAAGGGCGTGGAGGAGTCGGCGGCAGCCGCGACCAACGTGCGCCACGTGCTCGAGCCGTCGGATCTCGAGGTGGACGCGCCCACTCCGCCGTTCCCCGCGGTCAGAGAAGACGACGTGGCCTTCATCCAGTACACCTCTGGCAGCACCGGCCAGCCGCGAGGCGTCGTCCTCAGCCACGCGAATGTGTGCCGGACCGTCGAGTTCATGGCGGAGGCCGCGCAGCTCGGGCGCGAGGACGTGGTGGTCTCGTGGCTCCCGCTCTATCACGACATGGGCCTGATCGGCTGTGCGTTCACCCCGCCCACCACCGGCGCCGCCCTGCACCTCCTGCCGCCCGATCTCAAGAGCCCACGGATCTGGCTCGAGATGATCACGCGCGTCCGCGCCACCTTCACGGTGTCGCCGGACTTCGGCTATCGCAACTGCGTGCGGAACATTCACGACCTCGCCGGCCTGGAGCTGTCCTCGCTCAAGCAGGCGCTATCCGGCGCCGAGCCGGTGCGAGTCAGCACGATCGAGGCCTTCGAGGGGAAGTTCCACCTGCAGAACGTCATCACGCCGTGCTACGGGCTCGCCGAAGCCACCCTTGCGGTGGCGATCTGGCCGCGCTTCACCCCGCTCCGTCTCGACTCCTCCGGCAAGTTCCTCTCCGTCGGCCATGCCTGCCGCGGCGTCTCCGTGCGCATCATGCACGACGACCGCGTGCTGCGACCCGGGGAGGAGGGCGAGATCATGGTGCGGAGCCCGGGCGTGATGCAGGGCTACTACAAGAATCCCGAGGCGACCGCCCGCGTGCTCTCCCCCGACGGCTGGCTGCGCACCGGCGACCTCGGCTTCCTGGACACGGAGGAGTACCTCTACATCACCGGCCGCGCGAAGGACCTGATCATCCTGGGGGGCGCGAACCTGATCCCCGCGGACGTCGAGGAGGTGGTGGATCACGTGCCCGGCGTGCGCTACTCCGCCGCGGTGGGCATCGACAGCCGGCGGACGGGCAGCCAGCGCCTGCACATCGTGGCCGAGGTTCGCGGCGACGGCGGCACACACGAGGAGCAGTCCACGCTCGTGCGCGAGATCGTGCAGCGCGTGCACCGCGCCACCGGCCATCGCCCCGCCAAGGTGTTGCTCGTCCGGCCGAGCACGATTCCCAAGACATCGAGCGGCAAGATCCAGCGGGCGCGCCTGGGCGAGATGATCGTGGGGAACGAGGTGGCGGACGCCATCGTCTACGCCTCCGGCGCCCACGCACACTAGCGCCCCATGGCCGCTGCCGCGCTGACGTTCGGCTGTCATCTGCCCGTCTTCGGCCCCATCGCCACGCGCGGCAACGTCCTGGCCTTCGCGCGGACGATGGAAGCCCTGGGCTACGAGTCCCTCTGGGCGAGCGACCACGTGGTGCTCCCCTACACGATCAAGTCCAAGTACCCATACAACGCCACCGGGGAGTTCCCGCTGCCGCCCTCCGCGGCGTTCCTCGAGCCCTTGACCACGCTGGCCCTGGTCGCCGGGGTCACCGAGCGCGCGCGCCTCGGCACGACGATTCTCGTGCTGCCCCATCGCCACCCCGTACTCGCCGCGAAGACCATCGCCACCCTCGATCACCTGGCGGAGGGCCGCGTGATCCTGGGGGTCGGTGTCGGCTGGATGCGCGAGGAGATCGAGATCCTCGGCGGCAACTACGATCGGCGCGGCGCCTGGTCCGACGAGGCCATCCGCATCATGCGCACGTGCTGGGCCGAGGAGCGGCCGCGCCATGCCGGCGAGTTCTTCTCCTTCGGCGAGATCGGGGTCGCTCCGCAGCCCCCGCGCAAGCGTATCCCCATCTGGGTGGGCGGCCACACGCCGCGCGCCCTCCGGCGCGTTGCCGAGCTGGGCGACGGCTGGCACGCCGCCTTCACGCCGCCCGACGCGTTCGCGCGCGACATGGAGCGCCTCCGCGCCGAGTGCGCGAAGGCCAACCGCACCATCGACGACCTCGCAATCACGCTCCGCGTAGGGCTCTCGTTCCGTGACCGGCCGGGCGGCGCCGACCGCAAGCCGCTCCAGGGCACCCCCGAGCAGATCGCCGACGACATCCGGCGCTATCGCGAGCTGGGAGTCGGCTCCTTCCTCCTCGAAGCCCGCTATCGAGATCTCGACGACATGGTGTCCATCTTCGAGCGCTTCGCGCGCGAGATCCGCCCCCAGGTCGCCGCCACCACCGGGAGACCATGACATGAGCACCGCCACCGACATCGAGATTCAGTCCACCGAGCTGCTCCGCACCCTCATCCGCAATGCCTGCGTCAACACCGGGGAAGAGGCGTCCGGCCACGAGGATCGGAGCTGCAACGCGCTCGAAGGGTTCTTCCAGGGCTCGGGCCTCTCGTGTGAGCGCTACACCTCGTCGCCCGGCCGCATGAGCCTGATCACCCGCATCCAGGGCAGCGACCCTAAGGCGCCGACGCTCCTGCTCATGGGCCACACCGACGTGGTGCCGGTGAGCCCTTCGGGCTGGCGGCGTGATCCCTTCGCGGGCGACCTGGTGGACGGCATCGTGTGGGGCCGCGGCGCCATCGACATGCTGAACCTCACCGCGACGATGGCGGTGGCCACGCGGCGGCTCGCCACCAGCGGGTGGAAGCCCAAGGGCACGCTGATCTACCTGGCCGTCGCGGACGAGGAGGCCGGCGGCGTGTACGGCGCCGAACACCTCGTGGAGCACGAGCCCGACGCGGTCAAGTGCGACTTCGTCATCACCGAGAGCGGCGGCGTGCCCATTCCCACGCCCACGGGCTACAAGCTGCGCGTCTCCGTGGGCGAGAAGGGGGGCAACTGGCGCCTCCTCACCGTGCACGGCACGCCGGGGCACGGCTCGCGCCCGTTCCGCACCGACAATGCCCTCGTCACCGCCGCGCAGATCATCCAGCGCATCGCCGACTATCGCCCCACCGCCCGCATCCTGGACGCGTGGAAGAACTACATCACCGCGCTGGGCCTCGACCCCGACCTCACCGCCGACCTCATCGATCCGGACCGCGTGTGGAAGGCCGCCCGCGACATGGACAACGTGACCCTCGCCCGCGAGGCCCACGCCTGCACCCACACCACGTTCTCGCCCAACGTGGTGCGCGGCGGCACCAAGGTGAACGTGATCCCCGACACGGTGGAGATCCAGGTGGACATCCGGGCGCTCCCCGGCATCACCTCCGAGGAGGTGGAGGCGATGCTCAAGGAGGCGATGGGCGACCTCGCCGAGCGCGTGACCATCGACACCCCGCCCAATCGCCGGCGCGGCGGCTCGCTCTCGCCGCTGGACACGCCGATCATGCACGCAATGTCGCGGGTGGCCACGAAGATGATGCCGAACGCAAACGTGGTCCCGGCCATGACGACCGGCGGCACGGACGCGCGCTTCTTCCGCTGGAAGGGCATCCCGTCCTACGGCTTCGGGCTTCACTCGCTGCGGATCCCCTACAACGAGTACCCGGTGATGTTCCACGGGCACAACGAGCGCGTGGACACCGAGAGCCTGCGTCTGTCCGCCGAGATGTGGGAGGCGCTCTGCCGCGACTTCCTCGGATGAGGAGCCGGAGGCTATCGATGGGCCGAGTCGGGATCGTGCGAACGGGGTTGAGGGTGCTCGGTGCGGGACTCCTTGCGACGCTGTCGGCGGGGCCGTCCGCGCTTGCCGAGGCGGCGGACATCAAGGTGCTGAGCGCGGGGGCGGTGCGGGCCATCGTGACCGAGCTGACCCCGGCGTTCGAGAAGGAGACGGGCCACAAGGTCTCTGTCGAATTCGGCACCGCGGGCCAGACCCGTCAGCGGCTCGCCAGCGATCCGGTCGACGTGGTCATCCTGCCCGACACCGGCCTCGACGAGTCGATCAAGCAGGATCGCGTGGTCGCCGGCTCTCGGGCCGACATCGCCCGCACCGGCATGGGCGTGGGCGTCCGCGAGGGCGCGCCCAAGCCCGACATCTCGACCACCGAAGCCTTCAAGAAGGCGCTGCTGTCGGCCAAGTCCATCACCTACGTGGATCCCACCCAGGGCGCGACGAGCGGCGTCTACTTCTCCGGCCTCCTCCAGACCTGGGGCATCGCGGACGTGATGAAACCCAAGACCACCCTGGTGCAGGGCGGCTACCCGGCCGAGCGCGTCGCCAAGGGGGAGGTCGAGATGGTCGTGCACCAGATCAGCGAGATCGCGCCGGTGAAGGGCGTGACGCTCGTGGGCCCTCTGCCGAAGGACATCCAGAAGGTGACGATCTACTCCGCGGGCCTCGCCACCAAGGCGACATCGGTCGAGGCGGCGCGCGCCTTCATCGCCTATCTCATGTCTCCTGCGGTGCGGCCGAAGTTCGCCGCGGCGGGGCTCGACTACAAGGAGTAGCCAGCGCACCGAAAGTTTGCGGCTATCCGTGACGCGCAGGGAGCTCGCGACGGCGACTTTCTGAGGCCGCAGCCCGTTGGGCGTATAGAATCTCTGCAGCCGCGCCGACGCGACGTGGAGGTGCTCCATGCGCCCGTTCAGATCGCCTACCGTCACCGTCCCCGCCGCGGCACTCACGTTCGCCATCGCGCTCGCCAGCTGCGCCACGAAGGGCGACACCGTTGATGCGTGCCTCGCCATGGCGGAGCGCGGGCTCCGCCCGGTCAGCGAGGAGCGCTCGAAGCGGTTCCTCGGCAAGGTCCGCGAGGATACCGCGCAGTGCCGCGGTGGCGAGCGGGCGGTGGCGTGGCGCAGCGTGCCCTGGCTGGACTGGCAGAGCTACTGGGCGACGGGGGACGCGGGCAGTCGCGCGCCCGGATCGGATACGACCCACCTTTCCGCCAACGGCCGGGGCATCGACGGGGCGCTCCTCGATCTCGAGTACCAGCGCATCGAGCTGATCAAGTTCAACCTGTTCGACAGCAGCGGCACCTACCCCGACTACGTCCGCGGACGCGACGGCGTGGGCGGCCGGGCCCTGAAGGTCTGGCCGGAGATGCGGCTGCCGAAGGGGCATCCCCTCTACGACGCCGTGGGCGGCGACGGGACGCAGCTCTGCCGGGGCGAGCAGATTCGCTTCCGCCAGCTGAACGGACTCTGCAACGACATCAAGAACCCGTTGATGGGATCCGCGCGGCAAGCCTTCGCCCGCAACGTGCAGTTCGAGGCGACGTTCCCCGACCTGGGCAAGGACGTGCTCGCGCGCAACCGCCACGGCGAGCGGCTGGGCCTATTGACGCCGGACCCGCAGGTGATCAGCCGTACGCTGTTCACGCGCGCCCAGTCGCGGCCCGAGCTCTGCCGCGAGGGCCATGGCCTGCCGGGCGCGGCCGCGGACGCCCAGTGCGACTACAAGAAGGCGCCGTTCTTCAACGTGCTGGCCGCGTTCTGGATCCAGTTCATGACGCACGACTGGTTCTCCCACCTGCAGGAGGGACAGAACGGACCGGGGACCATGGCCGTCGGCTGCGCCGACGCCTCGCAGGGGTGTCGCCCGGGCGACCGCGTGGACCCAGGGCTCGTCGCCGAAAGCGGCGACCCGGCGACCTTCAGCCACGGCGGCAAGCCATACCTCGCGCGGCCGTACCGGACCACCCGTAACAACGTGACGGCGTGGTGGGACGCCTCGCAGATCTACGGCCACGACGAGACCTCGCGCCGCCGCGTGAAGCGCGCCCCCAGCGATCCCGCGAAGCTCCTGCTGGTCTCGGTCAGCGGGCGGCCGGGCGCGGGCGAGCGGCAGGGCTATCTTCCCCTCCTCGAGGCCGCCGATCCCATGCTGCCGCAGTGGTCCGGCCAGGAGGCGACCGGCTTCCCGGACAACTGGACGATCGGGATGAGCTTCTACCACACGGTCTTCGCCCGCGAGCACAACCTCTTCGTCGACGCCTTTCGCGCGCAGGCAGCGGCAACGCCCGACGGAGACTCCGGGCTCCGTCACCCCGACCGGCCGACCCAGGTCATCCGCTACCGGGACGTGCCCGCCGACGACCTCTTCGAGATCGCGCGGCTCGTGGTCTCGGCGGAGATCGCCAAGATCCACACCACCGAGTGGACGCCGCAGCTCCTCTACGACGAGCCGCTCTACCTCGGCATGAACGCCAACTGGTCCGGGCTCTTCCGAGGCCGCGAGCTCGTCGAGCGCGCGCTCGAGCGCGTCACCACCGGCCTCGGGACCTCGACGGACGAGAAGGCCACGACCCAGTGGTATTCGGTGTTCGCGTCCGGGCCCGGAATCTTCGGCCTGGGGAGCGCCCGGACGTCCGACGGGACACCCTGGAGCCTGGCCAATCCGGAGCACGTCAACGGCGGAGTCAACCACTTCGGCTCGCCGTTCAACTTCCCGGAGGAGTTCGTCACCGTCTACCGTCTCCATCCCATGGTCCCCGACCTGCTCGAATACCGGCAGTGGGACGCCGATCCCAACCGGGTGCGGGACAAGGTGCCCGTGGTCGAGACCTTCCGGGGACGCGCCACGCAGGCGATGCGGGAGCGCGGGCTCGCGAGCTGGGCCCTGTCGATGGGCCGGCAGCGCCTGGGCGCGCTGACGCTCCGGAACCACCCGCAGTTTCTCCAGAATCTCGAGCTGCCGCGGCTCCAGACGGAGACCGGCAAGATCGACGTCGCCGCGCTCGATCTCATCCGGGACCGCGAGCGCGGGGTCCCGCGCTTCAATGAGTTCCGGCGGCAGTACGGGCTGCGTCAACTCACCCGCTTCGACGACTTCGTGGACACGCGCCTGACCAAAGGCACGCCCTATCGCATAGAGCAGGAACGCCTGGTGGGACTGCTGCGGCAGATCTACGGGCAACACCGGTGCGACGCGTCCAAGATCATCACCGACGCCCAGGTGAACGCCGACTGGAGCCGGATCACGGATTGTCTCGGCCATCCCGACGGATCTCTCGTCGACAATATCGAGGACGTCGACACCGTGGTCGGCTGGCTGGCCGAGTTTCCCCGCCCCCACGGCTTCGCCATCTCCGAGACGCAGTTCCAGGTATTCATCCTCAACGCCTCGCGCCGGCTCTTCAGCGATCGGTTCTTCACCTCGAGCTTCCGGCCGGAGTTCTACACCCATCTCGGCGTCCAGTGGGTGAACAACAACGGGCCCGATCGGCGCATGGAGAAGGGCGAGCCCAACGGTCACGAGGTGCAGGTCTCGCCGCTGAAGCGGGTGCTGCTCCGGACCATCCCCGAGCTGGCTCTCGAGCTGGACCCGGTAGTCAACGCGTTCGATCCCTGGGCCCGCGACCGCGGCGAGTACTACTCGCTCGAGTGGAAGCCGCGACGCGGCGCGGAATCCGACGCCGCCTTCAGCGAGAGGCGCTAGGGCGTCGATGTGGACGGTGCGGAAGACGGTCTGGGACCGCCTCGCGGTCATGAAGTTCAGGGCCAACAAGCCGGTGCGGATCCCGGTGCCCCAGGACGCCGGACGGGCGCTCAAGGCGGTGAGCCTGGCCAGCCAGTACCCGAGGATTCCGGTGGCGAACGTGTTGATCGGGGACCATGTGCCCGCCGACGAGGCCTCGGCGATCAAGTCCCGCTTCTTCGACCTGCAGGTCGGGCTCTATGGCGGGCTCTCGCCCATGGAGCCGGGACTGCCCTCCATCGACGCGGATCCCCAGAAGGCCCTGGACGAGGCCTATACCGCCGCGCACCGCAAGTGCTTCCCCGCCCCCGTGCTGCCGCCGGAGTATCAGGGCGCGGTGGATCTCGGCGCCCTGGCGGTCGCGGGGCCCTACGCCTGCTACGTGGAGCGTGCGCCGGAGGGGGGCTTTCAGTGGGACCTGCGGCGGCTCGCGCGCCACGAGCATCACGACGGCCTGCGCTCCCTGGGCGTGCGCGTGCTCTTCCGCGTCAACGCGGCGGCGCGCCGCCTGGAGGCGGCGCGGATCGAGAGCGAGCTCGGGACGAGCGAGCCCGGAGACGCGAGATGGCAGGCGGCGACCAAGCTCGCGCTCTGCGCGGCGACCAACGACGTCTCCATGGTCCGGCACTTCAACGGGGTGCACCTCGCCGCCGGCGGGCTCCTCGCCATCGCGACCCGGAGCTGCCTGCCCGCCACCCACCCGCTGCGGCGCCTGCTCTGGCCGCACATGTTCGGAACCCAGTTCAGCAACGAGCTCGTCACCAAGGGCCAGATGTCCCCGGGCGGCGAGTTCGACTCGATCTTCAGCTTCACCCACCGCGGGATGTGCGCGCTCTTCACGGAGACCTGGTCGGCGTACGACATCACGGTGCTCGACCCCCATCGCGACGCGGAGCGCCGCGGGATCGCCGGGGCCGGCTTCGACACCCCCGCCCTGGCCAACCGCGCCGCGCACTTCGACGTGATGCACGCGCATGCGCGGCGCTACCTGGCGCTCTACTACGCCTCCGACGCGGCGCTGCGCGACGATCGCGCGGTCGCGGCCTGGGCCGAGGCCCTCGAGCGCACCGTCCCCGGTGGGATCAGTGCGCTGACAGGCGACATCCTCACCGTGGCCACGCTGGCGCGCCTGGTCGCCGCGTTCATCTACATGGGGACGGTGGAGCACGAGCTCCTGGGCACCGGCCTCTGGAACTATCAGATGTGGACTCATGTCCAGCCGGTGCGTGTGTACCGGAGCGGCCAGCGCGAGCCTCTCGACGTGTACCAGCGGCTGGTGAACGCGAACTTCAACCTGAACATCCATCGCGCGCAGCTGCTCCAGGACTTCGGCTATCTCGCGCTGGATGCTGCCGGGGCCGCCGCGTTCGCCCAGTTCAAGCGGGAGCTGGACGATCTGCAGCGGCGGCTCGAGGCCGAGCCGCCCGCACCCTGGAAAGTGTCGCCGGCCATCCTCGAGGCGAACATCAACGCCTGAGGATGGGGTAGTCTGAGCCCTGGGGATGATCTCTACCCTTCCGGATCTGGCCGCGTCCGGCGTTCACCTGGTCGGCAGCGTGCCGCTGACCAGCTCGGAGGCCGTGTTCCGCGCCGTCGCGGATACGCTCGGGGAACGCCTGCGCCGGATCCCCGATGGGGAGACGGGGCCCCGCTCGGACTGGATCGTCTGGCAGCTGCCCGTCTTCACCACCCAGCGGCAGTTCGAGGTCGTGCCGCCCAGCGCGGAGAGCTGGCGCCCCCTGCCCCGCGTCCGCCTCGCCGACGGCGCCCGGGCGGACGGCGTGGCCTTCGGCGCGCTCGGCTACGCCGACGCGGCGCTGTCGTCCTACCGTATCTTCGCCCGGCTCAAGCGCGACGGCGTGATTCCCGTCGCGTGCCGCTTCCAGGTCTGCCTGCCGACGCCCCTCGCGCCGATCAGCGCCTTCGTGGCGCCCGAGCACCAGGCCCTGCTGGAGCCCATCTACGAGGAGCAGGTGCTGCGGGAGCTCGGCACCATCGTCCAGGAGCTGCCGCACGATCAGCTCGCCGTGCAGTGGGACACGAACTTCGAGTTCGGGATGCTGGAGGGCGTTTTCCCGGTGTGGTTCGGCGACGCCAAGGGCGGCATCCTCGAGCGCCTGCTGCGCATTTCTCGGCACGTGCCGGGCGACGTGCACCTCGGCTATCACCTCTGCTACGGCGACGTCCAGCATCGACACTTCAAGGAGCCCGTCGACGCGGGCCGTCTCGTCGAGGTGGCGAACGCCTTGGCCGCGAGCCTCGGCCGCGCGCTGAACTGGATTCACCTGCCCGTCCCGCGAGAGCGGGAAGACGAGGCCTACTACGCGCCCCTGCGCGACCTCCGGCTCCGCGCGGAGACGGAGCTGTACCTCGGGCTCGTGCACCACACCGACGGGGCCGCGGGCACGCGCCGGCGCATGGAGGTGGCGCGCCGCTTCGTGTCGGGCTTCGGAGTCGCCACCGAATGCGGCTGGGGCCGACGTCCTCCCGCCACCATCCCCGATCTCCTGCGCATCCACGCCGAGGTGAGCGCGCCCCTCCGGAGCGCCGGCCCCTCACGGGCGCGGTTCCAGTGGCCGGCGGGCTTCGCGCGCATCCCGGACCAGGACTGGGTCGGGCAGCCCCTCGACACGTTCGGGCTCCGCTACGACACGGTGGAGAATCACGGCTGGTACAAGAACCTCGATCCCAGCGTCGAAGACCTCGCGCGCCATCTCGAGGACGGGCAGCTTCTCATCGACTACTCAGGGGGAACGGGGATTCTGCTGGACCGCCTCAACCTCCGGATCTTCGACCGTCAGGTCGGCGTGCTCATCGTGGACAGTTCCCCCAAGTTCCTCCGGGTGGCCCTCGACAAGTTCGCGGACGAGGACCGGGTGGCCTTCCGGCTCCTGCGGTGGCTCAAGGAGGAGCGGCGGCTCGAGCTGCTCGACGAGGTGGTGGGGCCGGAGATGATGGCGCGCAAGGCGGACGTCATCACCTCCACGAACGCCATCCACCTCTACCGGGGGCTCGACGAGACTCTGGCGTCGTGGGCGCGGGTCCTGCGCCCGGGCGGCCGCGCGTTCGTGCAGTCCGGCAACATCCGCAATCCCCAGGCGCGGCCCAGCGAGTGGATCCTCGACGAGACGGTGTGGGCCATCAACGAAGTCGCCACGGGCCTCGTGCGCAACGACGCGCGCTACGCCGCCTACCGGCCCCTGCTCGACGACGAGGCGCACATCCAGGCGCACCTAGCGTATCGCGACCAGATCTTCCTCCCCGTCCGGCCGCTGGACTACTACCTCCGGGCACTCGAGGCCGCCGGCTTCATCTTGGAGGAAGTCCGCGCGCGCTCGATTGAGGCGCGGGTGGGTGAATGGTTCGAGTTCCTCAGCGCCTATCACGAGGCCGTGCTCGGCTGGGTGGGCGGCTCCGCCAAGGTGGACGGCAAGCCCGCGAGCGCGCAGGCGGTTACCGATCGCTTGGTGCTGATCCGCCATGCCATGGACACGCTGTTCGGCGGGCGCGACGGGTTCCGCTGCTGCTGGACCTATATCAACTGCGTGAGGCCCTGAGCCGAGGCCGTACCCACCGTTTCACTCGGCGTCGTGGAAGATGACGCCGAGCGTGTAGCGCTCCCCCGAACGGATCTCGCTCACACCGTGGCGCAGCGCCACGCGATGCCAGCCGCGCGCGCCCCGGGCCGGCCGGTAGCGGGTGGTGAAGATCACCGCCTCGCCCCGCGCCAGCGGCACCACGTGCGCGGCGGACTGGGCGCGCGGCCGCTGCTCCACCAGGACGAACTCGCCGCCGGTGAAGTCGGCGTCCGGCTCGCTCAGGAGGACCGTGAGCTGGAGCGGGAACGCGATCTTCCCATAGAGGTCCTGGTGCAGGCAGTTGTAGCCGCCCGAGCCGTAGCGCAGAAGCAGCGGGGTGGGGCGCGTCTGGCCGTGCTTGGCGCAGAGCTTCGCCATCCCCGCGAGGTCGCCGGGAAAGGGCTCGCCCGCGCCCAGACGCTCCACCCAGCGATTCGCGACGGGGGCCAGCGACGGGTAGAGCGCCTGGCGTAGCGTCGCCACCGACTCCGGCAGCGGCGCCGCGAAGTACTTGTACTCGCCCTCGCCGAAGCGGAAGCGCGCCATGTCCACGCGGCTGCGGAAGCGCGCCTCGTCGCCGTAGAGCGCGACGAGCGCCGCGCACTCCGCGGCCTCGAGCAGCGGACCCGCGGTCGCGTAGCCCCGCGCGTCGAGCGAGGCCGCGATGTCCTCCCAGGCGAGCCCCGCGCACCGCCGCGCGAGGTCGCCCGCGCCGCTCAGGCGACCTGCGCGGGTCGGCATACCTGGCACGGCCGATACCCCACCGATCGAGCGTCCTCCACGGAGGCGAACACCACGCGGTTCTCCGGCTTGGCGCGGCGTAGGTGCGAGCAGCCCACCCGGCAGACGATGCGCGTGCTGGTGCAGCCCTCGAGCACGGGCGTGGTGCGCTCGATCTCGAGCAGCCGCCCCTTGAGCCGTGTCCCGAAGATGTAGCCCCCCACGCCGCCGTCGCTCTTGAGCACGCGGTGGCAGGGCACGATCAGCGGCACGGGGTTCTTCCCCAGCGCCGTCCCCACCGCGCGCACCGCGCCGGGATGGCCGATGCGCTTGGCCACCCACGCGTAGGGCCGCGCCTGGCCGAAGGGAATGTTCCCCGCCGCCCGGAGCACCTTGGCCTGGAACGCGGGCGCGTCGTGGAGATCCACCGGCACCGAGAAGTAGACGCGCTGGCCGCGGAGATAGTCGTGCAACTCCTCGCGCGTCCGCTCGATGAAGCTCCGCGCCGCCCGGCTCTCGCCCGGCGCCTGCTCCCCGAGGCGGATCAGGCTCACGCCCTTGGGCGTGGCGGATACCGCCAGCCGATCCAGCAGCGCCTCCGCCTCGCGGTCCGCCTCTCCGGCCTGGCGGATCACGCGCTGGGCAAGCCCCGCCGGCGCCTCGGCCGGCTTGAAGTACTCGCTGAGGGTCTGGTCGATCCGATCGCGAATCATGCGTGGCCTCCCTCGGCCAGCGCCGCGCGCAGGATGGACTTGCCGCGTGCGAGCTGGCTCTTCACCGTGTTGATCGAGATGCCGCGGATACGGGCGAGCTCGGCATTGCCGAGCCCGTTGACGTAGTGGAGGGCGAGCAGCACGCGCGCCTCGCGGGGCACCTTGCCCAGCGCACGCTCCACGTCGATCCGTCGGCCCGCGTCGCCGGGCGCCTCGAAGGCGTGCGCCGTCGGCGCCCCTGCCGTCTCGGCGTGCGCGGCGCGCACACCGCGGCGCCGCAGCTCGTCCACACACACATTGGTGAGGATGCGGTAGAGCCAGGTGGAGACGGCCCAGCGGGGCTCGTAGCTCCGTGCGCCCTGATAGGTCCGGAGCAGCGCCCGCTGCACCGCGTCCTCGGCATCCGCGCGGGAGCCGAGGAGTCTCCTGGCCACCGCCATCAGCTTGGGCCCGTAGGCCTCCACCAGCTCGGTGAAGGCCCGGCCGTCGCCTTGGGCCACCCGCCGCATCAGCGCCCGTTCCCGGTCCATGTCAGTCAGGTATACGGGCCGGGGAGCCCGAGAGGGTGGAGCCCTAGATCTTGGAGCCCGACTTCTCCCAGTCTTCCAGGAACTTCTTGAGCCCGATGTCGGTGAGGGGGTGCTTCATCAGCATCTCGAGGACGCTGAACGGCATGGTCGCCACGTGGGCGCCCGCCTTGGCCGCGTCCACCACGTGGAGGGGGCTCCGGATCGAGGCGGCCAGCACCTGCGTCTTGAAGCCGTAGTTCGCGTAGATCTGGCAGATGTCGCGGATCAGGTCCATGCCCACCGCGCTGATGTCGTCCAGGCGGCCGAGGAACGGGCTGATGTAGACCGCGCCGGCCTTGGCGGACAGGAGCGCCTGCGTGGCCGAGAAGCAGAGGGTCTGGTTCACGCGTATCCCCTGCCCGCTGAGATGCTTCACCGCCTTGAGCCCGTCCTTGGTGAGCGGGCACTTCACCACCACGTTCGGCGCCACCTGCGCCAGCTCCTTGCCTTCCTTCACCATCCCGTCGAAGTCCGTCGCCACCACTTCCAGGCTCACGTCGCCCGGCACGATGGAGCAGATCTCCTCCACGAGGGGGCGGAAGGGGCGCTTCTCCTTGGCGATCAGCGAGGGGTTGGTCGTGCAGCCGTCGACCAGCCCCATGGCCACGCCTTCCTTGAGGTCGTTCACGTTCGCGGTGTCGAGGAAGATTTTCATGGCGCCTCCTGGGCGAGAACCGAGCGACGGCTCACGCGCGATCGATGCGAATGGGCGTTCCGGCCGACACCTTCTTGAACACGGTGGGGTCGCCCAGGACGCGGCCGAACACGTTGACCGGGCTTGCGGGCCGGATCTCGTGCCCCCGGCTCGCCGGCGTCCGTCCGAAGAAGATGCAGAACGCCGAGCCTGGCGGCCAGTAGCCGAGATCGCCCATCTCCACCGTCTCCTGCGGGCGCTCGGGCTTGGCCTTCACGGGAATGCCGAAGTAGATCTCATCGCCCCACGTGTCGCCGGGGATCGATAGCGGCAGCGCATCCCATACCGCCTGCGCGGTGTTCGAGTCGTCGAGGACCGCGTCGGCCTTCACCGATCCCGCCGTGATCCGGATGCGTCGCTCGGCCATCTCGCGCTCAGTCTAGCACTCTCACCCGCCGCGTCGCCGCCGGTACTCGGCCAGGCGCGTCGTGAGCGCGGCGCGATCGAGCAGGGCCGAGGCGCCCTTCCCCTCCACCACCGCCGCCGCGGCCACCGCCCCTGCCCCCGCGGCTTCCCAGGCGTCGCCGCCCCGGTTGTACTCGATCAGGAGCGTCGTGGCGAAGACATCGCCGGCGCCCGTGTCGTCCACGGGCGCGGCCACGTCGGGCGCCACGTGGTAGGGCTCGCCGTTGACGAAGAGCGTGGCGCCTCGCGCGCCCGCAGTGAGGGCCCCCAGCGGCACGCGCTGCAGCCACTCCACCGCGTCCTCGCGGAAGCCCGCCACGTCCTCCTCGCTCGCCACCATCAGCTGCGCCCAGGCCAACACAGGCTCGGCGTCCTCCCACGGCTGGGCCACGATCCGGCCCCCCTGCTCGCGGCGCCGCATCCAGCCCTGCGGCAGCACGCCCATGGACGCGGCACCGAGCGACTCGGCCAGCAGGGGATCGACCTCGTTGATGACGGGGCAGAGCAGCGCCAGCGGCGCCGAGGTCCAATCACGGGGCAGATCGTCGACCTCCAGGTCGGCGGCGCGCGCGCCGAGCGTCAGCGCACGGGATGGGCCCGTCCCCGCCAGGGTGAATGTCGTCGTCTGAGGGCTGTCGACCTTCGCGATGCTGATGTCCGACGGGAGCGCGTTCGTGGGGAAGTCGGGCCCGAATGACGTCAAGAGCCCCACGCGCAGCCCGAGGCGACGAGCGGCGAGCGCCGCGTAGTAAGCGGCTCCGCCCGGGCGGGTGCCGCCGGACGTCACATCGAGCGTGACGTGTCCGGCTACCACCAGGTCGGGCGGCACACCCTCACACCATGGTCAGGCCGCCGGACACGGACAGCGTCTGCCCGGTCACGAAGCCCGACTCGTCCGAGGCGAAGAACACGACGGCGGGGGCCAGGTCCTCGGGCGTGCCGAGGCGGCCGAAGGGAATGACGCGCTTGAGGCTCTCCGCAAGCTTGGGGTTCCCGGCGGCCACCTCCGCGAAGAGCGGCGTGTCCGACGGGCCGGGGCACACGCAGTTCACGTTGATGTGGTGGCGAGCCATCTCGCGGGCCATGGTCTTGGTGAACGCGATGATCCCGCCCTTGGCCGCGGAGTAGACCGCCTCGCCGGTGGAGCCCACCCGTCCCGCGTCGGAGGCGATGTTCACGATCTTGCCGTAGCCCTGCTTGATCATCACGTCCAGCACGGCGCGCGTGCAGACGATGGGGCCCTTGAGATTCACGCGGAGGATCAGGTCCCAGTCCGACTCGGGCGACTGCACGAACGGGCCGACCCTGTCGAGCCCGGCGTTGTTGACGAGGATGTGCACGCCGCCCCAGCGGCCGGCCACCTCCGCCACCACGGCGTCGATGCGCGCCTTGTCGCTGATGTCGGCGCGCCAGGCGCCGGCCTGGCCGCCCGCCTTCGTGATCGCCTCCGCCGTCTCCTTGGCGCCCGCTTCGTTGAGATCCACCACCGCCACACGCGCGCCCTCTCCGGCCAGCGCCAGCGCGATGCCGCGGCCCAGCCCGCTGGCCGCGCCCGTCACGATCGCCACCTTCCCCGCCACGCGTCCGGCCATGGATCAGATCCTCATCTGCTTGGCGATGATCTCCTTCATGATCTCGGAGGTGCCGCCGCCGATGGTCATGAGGCGATAGTCGCGGAAGAA
>Ga0075423_10001518_pt1 | contig 20485 bp, 14 predicted proteins | sample SoiMethybrSBSTD2_FD_80114 | JGI IMG/M metagenome (GOLD analysis project Ga0075423, IMG submission 80114) | Bulk soil microbial communities from a Populus tree surrounding site in Tennessee, USA - Soil MetaG P. TD hybrid SBSTD2 | ecosystem: Environmental > Terrestrial > Soil > Tree plantation...
CAGCGCGTCGGGGTCGTCGTAGATCGCGGGTCGCGTCGGCAGCAAGCTGCGCGAGAGCGAGTTGGCCTTCTGGATCTCGGGGCTGGTCATGAACTTGATGAACTCGATTGCGGCGTCCTTGTTCTTGGAGTTCTTGTTCAGCATGAGCTGCCAGCCACCCAGCGTGTCGGCGTTGCGGGCTTTGTCGCCATCGCCCTTCGGCAGCGGCACGACATCGAATTTGTCTTTGATCTTGGAATCGGCACCCTGGCCGAGCGAGTAGGCGTAGGGCCAGTTGCGCATGAAGGCCGCGTTGCCGGCCTGCCAGACGCCGCGCGCCTCTTCTTCGGCATAGGTCGTGACACCAGGAGGCGAGATCGTGTTGATCCAGCCTTTGGCGCGGTCGAAGGCGGCGATCGCCTGCGGGTTGTTGATGCTGATCGTGCCGTCGGGTTCGATGATCGAGCCGCCGCCGTTCGAGACCTGCCACTCCAGCGCGTCGCAGGTCAGGCCCTCATAGGATTTGCCCTGCCAAGTGAAGCCCCAGAAGTCGTTGTTGCCGGCGGCACGCTCGCCGTCCTGGATTTTCTTGGCCATCTGCTCAAGCTCGGCCCAGGTGGCCGGCGGGGCGCTGTAGCCATATTTCGTGAGCAGGTCTTTGCGGAAGTACAACAAGCCGGCGTCGGTGTAGTAGGGGATGGCGACCAGCTTGCCTTTGACGGTGTTGTTTTCGACGATCGCCGGGAAGAAATCTTTCATCGCTGGCCCGAGGCTGGGGTTCAGATCCTCGGCGAACTCGGCCAGGATGCCCGGCCAGATCACGTCGATCTGATAGACATCGACATCGCTTGAGTTGGCGCTCAACTGCTGGCGATAGATCGCCAGGCGGTCGGTCGCGCTCTTCTCGCCAAGGACCAGGTTGACCTTGATGCCGGTCAGCTCGGTGAATTTGTCGGCCTCAGCGCGGTCAACCGCCGGCCCAATATTCTCGTTGGCGCTGAGGATGGCGGTGATCGTGGTGTCTTTGAGGTCGGTGCGCAGGCCTGCCACGTCGGGAATGGTCAACCCGGATGGTGGGGGTGCCGTCGGCTCTGCGGCGGCGGCAGCAGGAGTGGCCGCGCCGCCAGCCGGAGCGGGGGTGGCTTCAGTGCCACCGGTCGAGGGTGCCTGTGTTGCTGTGTTGGTGGTCGTTCCGCCACCACAGGCGGACAGTATCAAACTGGCGAGTAGCAGTAGCGCTGCCACCGAGAAGCTTTTGTGTCGCATGAATTCAGCCCTCTCTATAGATGCTTCATTGCGAGGATCACGAATTGAACTAACTCCGTAGTTACGCGATAGGCACGACCTCCTTTTTTGCTCCAGTCGCTAGAGAACCAGAGGATATAGTGTGGACTGAGGCAGACTGTGCGGCATTCCGTGGCCCAGCGCCACCGCGTGATGCCTCGGCGACGCAAGAGCAGCATAGGCGCGAGGTGCGCCGCGAGCCAGGTGAAGTCTTGCGCGTAACGGTTTCCCGTTGGGGAATGCCCGTGCCGGCTCCCGACGCATTATATGATAGCAAAGACTGTGCCGCCCCCACACTGGGTGCGCGAACCGTCGCAGGGAGGTCGTTGTTGAGTGCGATGGCCAGCTGCCCGTTGACACGATTCGAACACGTACCCTCAGGCACCCAACAACCAATACCGACATCTGTGCGCTCCGCGCCATTGCGGTTTGATGCATGTGCGTCGTAGCACTGATCGTAGCATTTACCGGGATGTGTAGTGGATGAATCGCTGGGTGGGAATGGCCTCATTATAGAGCATCGCATCTACTTGTCAAGTTCTGGAACGGGCGTAACTGTTCACGGTGTGATTGACAACCGCAGGCTCCTGATCTATGATTTTTGTCATTATAACAATAAAAATATCATATATATCTCGTATGCGCGACATGCGTGCGCTAAACGAATATCTCCGCCGCCGCGCGCCGCTGACCAGCGTCGTGAGCTACCCCAACCGTGGGCCGTGGGGCGACAATCGCTACCCCGGCAACTGCTCCGGCTATCTGCTGATCGATCTATGCGCGACCTATCGGCCGGCTGCGGTGCTCGATCCGATGGAGGGCGGTGCGACGAGCCGCGAGGTCTGCGCCGATATGGAGATCGCTTATGCCGGCTTCGATCTGCGCAACGGCGTCGATAGCCTGCGCGACGATGTTGGCAGTGGGTACGACCTGATCTTCTGGCACCCGCCCTATCACGATATGAAGCTCTATAGCGAAGACCTGCGCGACATGAGTCGCGCCGGCTCGCTGGCCGCGTTCCTGGCGCTGCTGCGCAACGGCTACCGGCGCTTCTTCGATCTGCTGACGCCGGGCGGGCGGCTGGCGATCTTGATTGGCGATCTGCGGCGGCGCGGTCGCTACGAGCCGCTGACGGTGGAGGTCGCGCGGCTCGACCGCAATCATCTTGAGGGCATCATCGTGAAGGTGCAGCACAACGTCAGCTCGAACAAGGTTCAGTATAGCGGCAGCTTTGTGCCGATCTTGCACGAGACGCTGACGATCTTTCGCCGACCGAACGATACGAATACAGCTTGACCTACATACCACCAGGGATTTACCACCAAGGCACCAAGACACTAAGCCTTGGTGACGCCCAGAGGGCACCCGGTGCCTTGGTGGTAAATCCTCGTGTTCTTTATGCCAGTTGTTCTAGGCACCCTGCGCTGCGCTGTTGGGCGTGGGGTTCTGCCACAGCATCAGCATCGCTAGGCAGGCACCGGCGATCAGCGGCGGGCCATGGTTATCGTACAGCGTCGTGAGCACAAGTGCGCCGAGCAGTCCGGCTGCCGCGACGAAACGAGCCAACGTCCACGGCTGATTGTTGCGCCTGAGCAGAACGGGCAGCGCAACGCCGATCAGCACACAGAGTATGACTGCCGCGATGATGCCACCGGCGGCGTAGCCGATCAAGCCGGCGATGAAGTACAGCACAAAAAAGAGTGCGGGCAGCGGCACCGGATCGTTCCACCAGAGCAGCCCGATCAACAGGCCGCCGATCAGTCCGCAGAGCGCGATCGATGCGCCAGCACCATAGGGATCCCAAGCGTAACTGATGACTTCGGCGATCAAACCAGCGGCGAAGTACAAGATGAGCCAGCGCAGGTGCCCGAAACGCCGCTCGACCGTGGGGCCGACGAGCGCGATGCCCAGGCTGTTGATGATGAACTGCGGCCATCCATCCGTATGGACGAATAGCGGCGTGATCATCCGCCACCATTCGCCTGCGGCGAGCGCCGTGGGGTTACGCCGCAGGGTGCTCAATACGACTGGGTAGATGAATTGCAGGCCGGTGATGATCGCGGTGATGACGAGCACGGCGATGGTGACGATCGGTAGATGGCGCTGTTCGCTTGGTGTGGCGGTGGGCGGCGCTTTTTCCGAAGCGTAATCGTTCGGTTCCATTTACCCTCACCCCCTGCCCCCTCTCCCGCCAGCAGGAGAGGGGGTGATGTGGCAAGCACATCTTATCACGTCTCACGCTTCACGCCTCACGCCTCACGTTTCACGCTTCACGCTTCGCGCGGCACGTCTTCAGCCGTCAGCCAGCCGGTGCCCGGAAAGAGCTTGGCGATCTGCGACGAGAAGATCAGGCTGTCGCTCAACATTTCGCGCACCGGCCCCTCGACGACGACCTCGCCCTCGCCCAGCAGCAGCACATGATCGGCGTAGGCCGCGACCAGCTCAACGTCGTGCGTTGCCAGCAGGATCGTGCGCTGCTCGGCGGCGAGGTCGCGCAAAAGCCGCCCAAGCGCGGCCTTCGCCGCGTAATCCAGGCCGCGCGTCGGCTCGTCGAGCAGCAGCACCGGCGGATTGCCGACGAAGATCGTCGCTAGTGCGGCACGCTGCGCCTCGCCGCCGCTCAGGATGCGCGGGTAGGTTTGCGCCAGGTGCGTCAGCCCGAAGCGTTCCAGTGTCGCGGCGATCAGCGCTTCGGCATGGGGCTGCTCGGGTCGCTGCTTGAGCGTAAAGGCTAGCTCTTCCGCGAGTGTGTCGTGGAACAACAGCGTGCGCGGGTCTTGCGGCACGTAGCCGACGAGCGCGGCCACGTCCTCGACGGGCATGCGCGTGACGTCATGGCCGAGCACGGTCAGCGTGCCGCGCTGAGGCCGCAGCAGCCCGATGATCAGCTTCAGCAGCGTCGTTTTGCCGCTGCCGTTGCGCCCCATCAGCGCCAACACCTGGCCGGGACGGGCGGATAGGCTCAGGTCGTAGAGCGCCTCGTACTCGCCATAGGAGAAGTGTGCGTGGCTGATGACGACGGAGGGCTGATCGGCGACGGCTGAGCGCCGGCCACTGCGCGTCGAGCGAGCGATGTCGCTCGCTGCTGCGGCTTCTTGCTGGGCTGCTCGCGCGTCGGTTTGTTGAACGTCGGCGGTCGTTGCGTAGCGCCGCCCTTCCTTGATCGTCAGCGGAAGCGGCGACCAGCCGAGCGCTTTGCCAAGCGCGACCAGCGGTGGCACGAGGTCGATCTGCGCCAGGACATCGCGCGGCGATCCGATCAGCGGCAGCGCGGGAGCGCCGACGCGCCGCTGGTCGCCTGGTCGCTGGCTGTCTACGCCGGGCAGATAGAGCATGCGGTCGGCGTATTGCACCACGCGCTCCAGCCGATGCTCGGATAGCACAATCGTGAGGCCGAGGTCGGCGTTGAGCTTCTGGAGGACGGTCAGCACCTCCTCGGCGGCGTGCGGGTCGAGCTGGCTGGTCGGCTCGTCGAGCACGAGCGCGCGTGGTTGCGCCGCCAGCACTGCGGCGATCGCAACCCGCTGCCGCTCGCCGCCCGACAGACTCGTGACTTGGCGGCGGCGCAGCTGCGCGATGCCAAGCTGGTCGAGCACCTCCTCGACGCGCCGCCGCATCATTCGCGGCGGTAGGCCGAGGTTCTCCATCGCGAAAACAATCTCGTCTTCCACGATGTCTACGACGAGCTGGGCCTCGGGGTCTTGAAACACAAAGCCGACGAGATCGGCCATGTCGCGCGGCTGGTGCGTGTCGGTGGCGCGGCCCCACACGCGCACCTGCCCGGCTATGCGCCCGCCGTAGAAATGCGGCACCAGGCCGTTGAGCAGGCGCAGGAAGGTCGATTTCCCGGCACCGCTGGGTCCGCAGACCAGCAGAAACTCGCCCGCGTTGATCTCGAGCGAAAGTTCTTGGAGCGCTGGCCGGCTGGCGTTTGGGTAGGTGTACGAGACGTTTTCGATTTCGATCATGGTGTAGTGTGCGATTGACTACGACACAGGCGCGACATTGCTCAGGAAATCAGCGGCGCTCATGATCGCGATGCCCTGGTAGCTGCCGAGCGGCAGAACGTGGCGGCGGTCGCCGCTGACGATGTGTGTCGCCCCGCTGACGATGGCGTATTCAAGCACCTTGTCATCGTCGGGATCGGCGCTGATGCCATGGAGTGTATTGGGGATAGCGACGAGCGAAAGGAAGCCCAGCAGATCGGCAAGGGTCTCGGCCAGCTGCTCATCGGTGAACGCCAACTTGTCGTGCAGCTTGTCGGTAAGCTCATCGAGCAGTTCCTGGCATGTTATGCCAGTGACGCGCCCGCTCCGCGCGCGCTCCAGGCATTCATACGGGCGGCCTCGCCAACCGATCGCGGAGAAGAGGATGTTGGTATCGAAGACAACAACCGGTGGCACTATGGTGCCTCGTGGAGCAGATCGTCAATGAACGCTTCGCGCTCGTCCTCGGTCAGTGCTTCCCAGTTGAGACCGCGTTCAGCCGCGCGCTGGCGGAGCTGCGCCTCAGCGTGCGCCATGCGCTCGTCGCGCCGCGTCTGGGCAGCCTCGGCCAACACCAGTAGGACTGCGCGCTTCTGCTGGGCGGGCAGTTGCTTGACCAGCTCAACCACCTGGTCATCGGTTAATGTGACACTCGGCATACTGTCGTCTTTCTTGGCCGTGCGGTCGGTAAAATCTTGCCATCTGGCAGCTGTTGAACCGCGCGACCCTCACCCCCTGCCCCTCTCCCGCCAGCGGGAGAGGGCTGCCGCTTCGATCAAGTTGTACCGCGCGACCCTCACCCCTGCAGCCTGCACTCTGCGCTTCGCTTGTCTCCCACCAGCGCCAGAGAGGTGCCGCGCGGGTAGCCTCAAGCTGGACTAGCCGATCAGATCGCTTGGGTTAGGCGGCGGCGGGACGGGGATATGGTCGAGCCCGGCGTTGCGGGCTGCCTCGATCCGGCGGCGCAGATCCCAAAGCCGGTCGAGTTCCGCCTGGATGTGCGCGAGCCGCGGGTGCTCCTCGGGCGTCACACGGTCGTCCTGATAGATCGCTTCGCGCTCTTCTTCCAGCTTGATGATCTGCGCGATCACATCGTCAAGTTCCATAGATTGCCTCACGTTGTATCAAAAATCGTGCTGGTAGTATAGCGTAGTGCGCACAATTTGGGAACTCAAGCGATCTGTGGCAGTGTGAAGCGGATGCGCGTGCCGTGTTCGTGGGCGCTCTCGACCCAGATGCGCCCGCCGTGCGCCTCGACGATGCCACGCGCGATCGCCAGGCCGAGGCCGGCACCGCCGGTGGCGCGCGAGCGCGATTTCTCGCCACGATAGAAGTGTTCGAAGACGCGCGGCAGATCTTCGGGGGCGATGCCTTCGCCGCTATCGGCCACTTCCACGACGACCGACGGGCGACGGACGCCGACCGCCGCATCAGGCCGCGGGGTGCTCGCGAGGTGCTCGGTCGGTGGTGGTTGTTGGTCGAGCGAGACGGCGATCGTCACTGAGCCGCCGGCAGCAGTATGCCGGATGGCGTTGGTGACGAGGTTATACAGCACCCGCTCGATCTTCTGCGGCGCGATCAGCACCTGACCGATCTCTGGCGCAACGCTGCCCTGCAACTGCACGCCTTTGGCGCTGGCCTGCGGTCGCATTCCTTCGAGCGTGTCGCTGATCAGATCGCCGAGCGAGGCGCGCTGGAGATCCAATCGCAATGCGCCTGCGTCGATCTGGGCTAGCTCGAAGAGATCATCGATTAGGCTGCTGAGGTGGCCGATCTGACCGCGCATTGTCGATAGGTAGCGTGTCGCGGTGACTGGATCATCGACCAGGCCATCGGCCAGCGCCTCGGTCATCGCGCGTAGCGAGGCGAGCGGCGTGCGCAGGTCGTGCGAGATCGCGGCGATCAGATCGCGGCGTGCGCGCTCCATCCGCTCGCGCTCGGCGGCGGCGTTGGCGAGCTGCATGGCCATCCGATTGAATTCGCCGGCTAGCGCGGCCAGCTCATCCGTGCCGACTGCCGCAACGCGTGTGTCAAGGTCGCCGTCGGCGAGCGCGCGCGCGCCCTGGTGCAGCGCGGTGACGCGTCGGGTCAGCGTGTGCGCCAGCGCGTAGCCCAGCCCCAGCGAGACGACAGCTGCGAACAGGAGCAATAGCACCAGCAGCAGCAGGTCGTGGTCGATCGAGAGGAACATGAGCTTGGCGGTGAGGAAGATGTTGAGCAGTGCGATGCCAACGCCGAGCGTGTAGGTGAGCGTCATCTGTAGCCAGAGCCGAACGCGCCCGCGCCGCAGCCAGAGCAGCCCGGCGATCCCCAGCCCCAGCGAAATCACGCCGGAGGTCAGCAGGTAGCCCATCAGCTCGGCCACATCGTTGCGGGGCGCGCCGAGCCAGCCGACGGCCAGCAGCAGCGCCAGCCCTAGCGCGATCAAAAGCCCCAGGCCGACCGGCAAGAGCGTGCGGCGTAGGGGGATTGCTGCGTTCATTGGCTGCTCATTGTCGCTCAAACTTGTAGCCTACGCCCCAGACGGTTTGGAGGAAGACAGGCTTGGTCGGATCGCGCTCGATCTTCTCGCGCAGCCGGCGGATATGCACGGTGACGGTGCTCATGTCGCTGGCGAAGGTGTAGCCCCAGACGTTGTCGAGCAGCTGCTCGCGGGTGAAGACCTGGCCGGGGTTGCGCATGAGGAATAGCAGCAGATCGAACTCGCGCGCCGTCAGGCTGATCGTCTGACCGTCGAGCGTGACCGAGCGCGCCGCCGCGTCGAGCCGCAGCCCGCTGATCGCGATCACGCTGGCCACCTCGCGATCAGCCGGCTGGGTCACCGGCTGCGTGCGCCGCAACACGGCCTTGACGCGCGCCACTAGCTCGCGCGGGCTGAACGGCTTGGTCACGTAGTCGTCGGCACCCAGCTCCAGCCCGACAACCCGGTCGGTTTCGTCGCCGCGCGCGGTGAGCATGATGATCGGCAGCGCGCCGCCGCTGCGAATCTCGCGCGTCACGTCGAGGCCGCTCATGCCTGGCAGCATCAGATCAAGCACGACCAGATCGAGCTGTTGCCCGCGCACGGTGCTCAACGCGGTCGCGCCGTCGGCGGCGGTCAAGACTTTGAAGCCCTCGCGCTGCAAATAGAGCTGGACGACCTCGACGATCGTCGGCTCGTCGTCCACGATCAGGATCGTTTCGCCGCTCATGTGTGCCGTTGCTCCCAACATCGCTCCGAGCCTATTCTATCATGATTTGTAAACCTGTCAGGTGCGGCCAGGACTGCTACCGTTGATAGGAAGGCGTTGCGGGCCGCACCTGACAGGTTTGGATTGCTGTGTGTAACCTGGGCCGCGTGGTACACGTCGTATATGATGAGTAGAGTATCGGGCCTTGAGCTTATCGAAGCCTAACCAAGTTCTTACGAGAGAATGACGTATCGATTTCTTCAGCAGGAATAAAGCAATGACAATGACAATGACAGCCATATACACCGACCGAACCAGTTCATTCCCGATCGCGCCGGCTCGCGCGGCCAAGGCGGTCACAGGCGATGCCTTTCGCCAGGCGCTCAGTCGGCTTGCGGCTGGCGTCAGCATTGTGACGACGACCGATCACGATGGCCACAACCTCGGGCTGACGGCGACCGCTGTTACATCCGTTTCGCTCGATCCGCCGCTTGTGCTGGTCTGTATCGATAATCGATCGCGCACCGTCGAGCCGCTGGAGATCGGGGCACCGTTCGTCGTTCACTTCCTCGCGGCAGATCAGGAGGAGCTTGCGCGCCGGTTTGCCAGCCGCATCCCCGATAAGTTCGATGGCGTGGCGTATAAGCTGACGGCGTATGGCTGCCCACGACTCACCGGGGCGCTGGCGAGCGTGGAGTGTGTGCCGCACGCGATCTATCCCGGTGGCGATCACACGATCTTCATCGGGCGGGTTGTCGATGTGCAGATCGACGAGCAAGGTTCGTCGCCTTTGACGTATTTCCGCAATCAGTTCCTGGGAGCGTGAAGCGCTGATTACGCTGAGGGGGAATCGCTGATTGCGCTGAGAAGGCTGATTACGCTGAGGGGCCGGAACCGATGAGGACGCTGAGCGGGGAATCGCTGATTACGCTGAGGGGCCGATTCAGCGTAATCAGCGATTCTGAAATGCGTGTGAACTGCTGAGACGTGAAACGTGAGCTGCTGTTCACGTTTCACGTTTCAGAAAGAACCTAGCCCTTGTTGTAGGTCGGGTCTACCTGGCTCGCGCAGGTGTTGGTCTGCTCACCGCCTTTGACGCAGGCGATGTACTGTTCGGTGATCGATTGCGCGTCGGCCAGTTCGCGCTCCAGATCTTTGCCTTGCAGCGCGCGATCAACCGCGCGGAGGAACCAGTAGTAGTCGATGCCGGTGGGCGCGAGCGTTGCGGAGTCGTCGCTCGGCAGGCGATCAAACGCCGCACGATAGGCCGCAGCGACCTCGGGTGCGCCGGCGGGTGCCTGTTGGGTATATTCATCGGTGGTGGTCAGGGCGATGCGGGCCGGGAAGGCACCGCCCACGCCGGCGAGAACACCGCTGAGATATTTCACCCAGGTCCAGCATGCTTGCGGCTGCGGCGTATTCGCTGAAATATACAAGCCGCTCTCCTGGAAGTCGTTCCACGTCACCAGGCCGTTCTCCAGCGGCGGCGGCGCGATCGCGCGGGTGAAGCCCTGGTAGCCGCCGCGATTCAAGCCGAAGAAGTAGGTGCCAAAGTCGAGCCACATCCCGACGTGGCCACTGGCGATCTGCGGGAACGCGCTGTTGCTGTCGTCGCCGGCAACATAGCCCTCCAGCTTCGTGTGCGGCGAGTAGTTCTTCATCAGGTCGATATAGTATTGGATACCCTGGATCACCTTGGGGTCGGTAAAGTTCAGCGTGAGGGCATCGCCGCTGCCGGTCGTCGGCGTTGCGCCAAAGCGCTCGATGAAGAAGAGCACGTCGGGGGCTTTTGCGCCAGCGAAGCCGTATTGCTTGTTGCCGCCGCTGCCAGTGGTCAATGTCTTGGCCGCGTTGAGGAAATCGTCCATCGTCCAGCTCGCGGTTGGATGCGATAGGCCGGCGGCGTCGAAGGCGGACTGGTTGTAGTTCAGCACGCGCAGATTAGCGCCGTAGGGCAGGCCGTACAAATGCCCCTGATACTTGAATGGCGCGAGCAGGACGGGCGGGTAGTCGCTGACGGGGAAGCTGGCATCAGCATCGAGCAGCGGTTGGATGTCGAGCAGCGAGCTGGCCGAGGTCGCATCGGGCGGGATGCGGCTGGCGAAGCAATCGGTGTTGCTCGCGCGATCACTCAACCCCAGATTGTCGGGTCCGGTGTCTTTGATCTGGATGAACAGGTCGGGGTTCGCGCTGTTGAACGTGTCGGCGACGCGGCGCGCTTCGTCGACGACGTTGCGTGGCATGCCGAAATTGATCGTGATCGCGCCTGGCTTCGGCCCTGGCGCGGGGGTCGCGACGACGATCACACTGCCGGTATCGGTTGGTTGCGGCGGCGATTGGGCGATCTGTTGCTCCAGCGTCGTCTGTGCGACCTGCAAGGCGTCGCGGGTTTTGCTGCCGCCGTGGACAACGCTGTCAAGCGCCTGGTGAAGCAGCTCGTCGGTGCGAATATCGAAGCCGGTGGGGCGTGTCGTGGATGCGCTAGAGCGCTCCAGCGCGCCATTGATCACGGCCTTTGTCTCCTCGTCGAGCTGGTTCCAGTAGCCGCTTTGGTCAGCGACCGATTTGCGCGCGGGCAGCTGGCCGATCAGGTTCGGGCTGCGACCGGGCTGCCGAACCTCTTTATGGCTGAGGAACGAGAGCCAGCGCCAGGCGGCCTCGGGGTGCTGGGTGCCGCTACTCATGATATAGCCGTCGCCGCCGACCATTTTGTCTGGGAATGAGAGGGTGCCGATCTCGAAAGAAGGTGGGCTACTGGAAATGAGCATATTGGAGGTCCAGATGCCGACTTGCGATCCGGTGATCAGCCCCTGGAACATGCCTGAGTTGATCGGAGTATTCGGCAGAATATCGATCACGCCCGCCTTCGACAGCTCGGCGATCTCATCGATCGCTGTAGCGACCTCGTTCTGGTCCAACCGATCCATGTGCGCGGGATCGAGTCCGGCTGCCACAAGCTTATGCTGGAGCAGCTCCATCCCAACATCCCAATCGAGCAGGCCATATACGCCGACGGTGTCGCCACTTTTCTGGGTCAATTGCTCCGCTGCGGCCAATAGATCTTCCCAGCTCAGATCCGGCTTGGGGTCGGGCAGGTTGTGCGATTTCCAGAGCGTCTTGTTATAGGACAACAGCGGCACGTAGAGTGTGTGCGGCAGCATGTAGATGCCCTGTTTGTCGCCGAGAGGCACGAGCGCGCCAGGATAGAAATCGTCTTTGTTGAAGCTTGCGTCGGCATTCATCAACGGGGTCATGTCGCGGACCCAGCCCTTCTGGATCGACTCGTCGGTCGCCGAGAGCCGGGCGGTGTCGGCGGCCTTGATAATATCCTGGATCGAATCCTCGTCGCTCGAGACGACCGAGCCGCCCGGCGAGACGATCGCTTTGAGGAGCGAATCGAAGTTGACGAACTGCACCCGGATGTCGGGGTTCTCGGCCTGGAATGCCTGGATCAGCGGCTCGTAGACCGGGCGATCGTCTTCGGTGGCGGCGAAGGTGATCGTGACCTGCTCGCCGCCGCTGCCTGCGACGGCTGTTGCGCCGCTGCTTTCGCCGGAGGTGCTCGCTGGCGGCGCGGTTGCGCTGTCGCCGGCGGCGCTAGGGGCATTGGTGGCGCTGGTGACTGGCGCGGTTGTGCCGTCGCTGGTGGCGCTGGGGCCAGCGCCGAATGCGCAGGCGTTGAGCAGCATGATCGCGATGACGAACATGGCCAGCATTTTCACATGTCGCATGAGCTCTCCTTTCATCTTATAGGACGTACGCACAAGGCATTGCCGCCGGCAGTATGTTTGTATGTCGAGATTGAGCCCTGCGGGGCTCAATCTCGACATACACGGCGGAAACAATCTGTCGTTAGCCTGCGCTCATCATCACGGGGTGGGCGTGGTGGGCGCGGTTGATGTTCCTTGATAGCTGGGATCGACCTGGAGCGCGCAGGTGCGGCCAGCTGCGCCGGTTTGCACGCACGCGACATATTGCTCTGTCACGGTCTGGGCGTCGGCGAGCTCGCGTTCCAGATCCTTGCCTTGCAGCGCCTGATCGATCGCGCGGAAGAACCAGTAGAGGTCGATCTGCGAACGATCAAGCGCTGCCACGTCGCCGCCGGATGTGCGCTCGAACGCTGCGCGGTAGGCGTTGTAGACATCGAGCGCGCCGGGCGGGGCTTGGTTGGCGAATGCCTGCGATTCGGCGACGGAGCTACGGGCTGGGAAGCCGACCGTAAGGCCCGCGACTGCGCCGCTGAGATATTTCAGCCAGGTCCAGCATGCGTCGGGGTGCTGCGAATTGGCCGAGATATATAGCCCGCTCACCTGGAGATCGTCGGCAGTTACCTGGCTGGTCCCAAGCGGCGGCGCTGCGATGGCGACCTTGAAATCTTGCGATTGGTATATCTCGGGGTCGAGGCCGAAGGTGAACCACATTCCGGCCTGCCCCTGCTCGGTCAGCAGGAAGGAGTCGTCCTGCTGCCCGCCGTAGCCGTTGAGCCGTGTGTGTGGTGATGCGCTGCGCAGGAGGTCCAGATAGAAGCGGATCGCCGGTAGCAGCGCCGGATCACTGAAGTTCGGTTGCAGGCTGCCGTTGCTCTGGCGCACGGGCGAGGCACCAAAGCGCCGCAGGAAGAACAGCAGCGGCTCGGATTGGTCGTCGGGGGCGACGAAGCCGTAGAGCTTTTTTGCGCCTGAGCCGCTGGTCAAATGTTGGGCGGTGTTGAGGAAGTCGTCGGGCGTCCAATCCGCCGTCGGGTGCGGCAGGCCGGCGCGGTCGAAGGCGGTCTCGTTGTAGGCCAGGACGCGGAAGTTAACCTTATACGGCAGGCCGTAGAGCGCGCTGCTGCGTTTGAACGGCGCGAGCAGTGCCGCTGGGTAATCGTCGAGCTGAAAGCTGGCATCGGCGTCGGCCAGTGGTTGCAGGTCGAGCAGCCCATTGACGGTGCTGCCGACCGGCGGGCCGAACCAATCGAAGCAGTCGGCGCTGCTGGTCAGATCGGCTAGCTGCGGCGTCTGCTTGCTCGAGTCGATGTTGCGCAGCTTGACGAAGACGCCGGTGTTGGCCTGATTGAATTCCTCGACGATGCGGCGGGTCTGATCGGCGCCAAGCCCCAGCGTGCTAAAGGTAATAGTCGTGGCATCGGCTGGTGCGACATCGGGCACCTGAGGTGCGACGATGATCGGCGCGGTGTCGGGCGTCGGCGTCGATGGCGCGCTGGCGATCTGTTGGTTCAGCGTGGCCTGCGCATCGTGCAGGACTTGCGCGATCGGCTGGGTTCCCTGCACGGCGGATGCGAGCACGCGTCCCATCAGCGGCACGGCGGGCGCATCGAAGGCCGCGAGTGGCGGCGGCGGGTGCGCCAGCGCTGCGGTGACGGCGGCCTTGGTCTCCGCGTCGAGCTTCGACCAATAGCCGCTCTGCTCGGCGACCGATTTGCGCGCCGGCACACGGTCGGCGCGCTCCGTGTGCTCGTAGGGCAACGTGATCGGCTGATGGCTCAGGAAGGACAACCAGCGCCATGCTTCGAGCTGGTGCGATGTGCCGGCGCTCATGAGATATGCGCGCGGGCTGCCAGAGAACGGCAGCACCGGATTCGGGAACGCCACCATGCCGATGCCGAAGCTGGGCGTCGCGTCTTTGGGGCCGTCGATGAGCGCGTCGAGCGGCCAGAGCCCAACGCGCTGGTCGAGGATCAGCTGCTGTGCGATGCCCGGCGTGCTGCTCTGGGCCTGCGGCTGGACGTAGATCGCGCCCGAATTGATCAGATCGACGACGTGTTTCAGCGCGGTCGCAACCTCGGGCTGCTCTAGTTGCAGCTGCTCGCGCGGTGTCGTCGCGATGTTGATGCCGGCTGAGTTCAACTCGGCGCTCAGCGCAAGCACGCCGCCCTGCTGATCGATCATGCCGTAGGTATCGACCTTGTCGCCGCGCTTCTGGGCGAGCTGCGCGGCGAATGCGGCCAGGTCGCTCCAGCTGATGTCGGGCGCGGGGGCCGCGAGGCCGCGCGCAGCCCAGAGGTCTTTGTTGTAGGCCAGCAGTGGGATGGGCAGCGTCTGCGGCATGGCGTAGATGCCCTCGTTCTGGCCAAATAGCTCAAGCGCGCCGGGGTAGTAATCCGCGCTATCGAAGGTGGCATCGGCATCCATAAATGGCTTGAGGTCTTGCACATACTTGTTTTTGATGTCGGTGGGGGTGACGAAGAAGGCGGCTGTGTCGGCTGCACTGGTCACGCGCCGCAGCAGCCCGCTCGGGCCGGCGTTCGCGGCATCGTTGGCCTCGATCACCTCGTCAAGCGAGACAAACTGGACGTGGATGCCGGGGTTTTGCGAGTTGAAGGCGCTGATCAGCGGCTCATACACCTGGCGCTCGATCTGCTGCCCGCCGAACCCGATCGTCACAGGTGCCCCCGCCGACGCCGCCGATGCAGCCGGCTGCGTCAGCTCGGTCGGCGATGCTGGCGCGTCGGTTATGCGCGGGCTGTCGGGTAGGCCGGCGCTCGGAGCCAGCGCGGTGGATGAGTCGCCGCCAGAGGCGCAGGCGCTCAATAGAAGCACTATGACGGTCGATAGTGCGAAAAAACGATACCAGCGCATCGCGATAGTCTCCTTATTCTTTGTATGTGGGAGATTGAGCCCTGCGGAGCTCAATCTCCCACATACAAGGAGGAAATACTGTTATGCGTTCATCGCAGCGATTCGGCGATCTGCACTGCCTGGTCCAGCGAGAGTTCGGTTTCCAATCGATAGGTGATGTGTTGCTCTTCCCAGAGCAGCACATGGCCGCTTACCAGCCGGCGCAGGCCATAGGGCACCTGGTTGCCGCGCATGTATTCCAGCATGTATGGCCCATCGGTCCACAGCGCTTCGTGGCCGTTGACCTGGGTCTGCTGAATGGCGGCCGGCTCGCCTTTCTGCGCGAATGTGATCGAGCTGAGTTGGTGCAGGCTGAGGCGCACCTTGTTGGGCTGTGCATCATCCATCCAGACCAGCACGACGGCCGGCCCGCCCAGATCCTGGAAAAAGACGCGGTCGGGCGCTCCGAGATCGGGCGGGTAGCTCGGCAGGCGAATATTGAATGGTGCGCGACGCTGGGCCTCGGCAAGCGTGGTCGCGCCGGCCAGGTCGAGCACCGAGGTCAGCGGCTTGAGCGCGGGGGTGGCCGTCGCCGCGCCGACTATCGGCGCACTGGTTGGCGGCGGCTGAATGCTGGTCGGCGTCGGTTGGCTCACCGCGATGCTGATCGTGCCGATGCGCAAGAACGCCAGAACGTTGGCCCGCACAGCAGGGACGGCGATCAGCATCAGCAGGACGATCAGCGCAAGCCCAGCGGCGCGCGCCGCCCAGCCGTGGGCAAGTGTGAGTCTGGGAATAGCGAACCAGCGCCGGGCGGGCGTGATCGGCCGCGCGGGCGTGGCGCGTGCGCTGGCGCGCTCGTGCAGCTCGGCCGCCAGCTGTGCCGCGAAGCTCGGATCGGGCTGCATGGTCTCCGCGAGCAGCAGCAGTGCTTCGGCCATGCCGCGCTCTGCGGGCGGCAGCTGGTCGGGCGGGGACAGTGGCTGCCCGGCAAGGCGCGCCGTCAGAAATGCATCCAGCTCGTCGGCGAGCGGATCGGGCTCTTCGGTTATCGGCTCGTTATTCAGATCGCTCATGGCTCTCTCTCGCCGCTGCTTATGAGTTGCGCCTGCAAATCGCGCAATGCCTGCCGGACCAGCAGCTTGACAGCGGCCTCGCTGCGGCCAATCACCTGAGCCACCTCGTCGGCGCTCAATCCACTCAACACTCGTAGGGTCAGCACCTCGGCTCGCTCGGGTGCCAGCCGCTGGAGCGCCTGCCACACTTGGTCGAGCTGCGGCGGTTGCTGCTGGGCCGAGTCGGGGGGCTGATTCATGGCTCTGCCTCGCTCGTGTATGCCAGGCGCTCCTGGAGATCGCATACCGCCCGGTGAACCAGCATTTTGACGGCGGCCTCGCTTTTGCCCATCACTTGGGCGGCCTCGCCGGTGCTCAAGCCGCTGAAAAGTCGTAGAGTCAACGCCTCGGCGCGATCAGGCGTGAGCGTGGGGATCACGCGCGCGACCTGCTCCAGCCGCAAGCGCGCTGCCGTCAACTGATAGGGCGACGGCCCCGGCGCGGCGACCTGGGTCGCTGCTTCCAGCGGCAGCGTGACATGCTTGGCGCGGAACTGATCGGCGACTTTATTGCGCGCTATCGTCATCAGCCAGGAGATAAACTTGCCCTGCCCGCGATAGCTGGCGATGTTCTCGAAGGCGGCGAGGAACGTCTGCGCCGTCAGGTCTTGCGCCTGATGGACATCGCCCAGCTGCACCAGCAAGTAGCGATAGATGCGCGTGAGATGGCGTTGGTACAGCTCGGCGAACGCATCGGGATTATGCTGTGCCGCCTGAGCGAGCAGGTTGTCATCGGCTTGGGGTGTGGTCGCCACCGAGTCCTCTGGTGCCATCCCGGCGATGTCGATCATAACGTTATTTCACAGCTTGGTTGCGGACCAAGCATTTTGGTCCGCGAAGCTACGCGAGATGTTCTGGCCGTTTGCTCAGGATCGATCGTCTTATTGATCATGTCGCGAGAGCGGGGCAGAAAGTAACAGGGAATTGGGCCAACCATCCCACCACGAGGATTTTACCACCAAGACACCAAGACACGAAGACTTGGTGTCGCCCAGAGGGCACCCGGTGTCTTGGTGGTGAAAACTATCGGCATATCTCAGCTGGAATGCAATCGCGATGGTGACGCGGTTCACGTTTCACGGAAAAGGTCGCCCCTCACTGTGATCGCTGATTCATGCTGCTTAGGAACTTGTCGAGCGCGGCCTGGTTCAGCCCAGCTTCGGGGAAGTCCGAGGGGGTGAAGCCGCCCGTCTCGGCGACGCGACTGTGCGCGATCAGCGATTGGACTGCTTCGATGCAGCGCTGGGCCAGCTGTTGGATCGTGGTCTGGCGATAGCGGGTTGAGTCGTAGTGCCAATCGAGGCGAAGCTGATCGGCGCTGATGCTCGCGCTGATCGCCAGCGGGTAGCGTTGGCTGGCGCGTGCGGGCATCAGCGCGTGGATCGACCAGCCGAGCGCCGACTTGGGCGTGGGCGGCGCGGGCCGGCCCTGCCATGCGAAGGCGATCTCGGCCTGCGGCAGCGCTTGGAGCCGCTCGGCGACGGCGGGGTCGTCGGCGAGATAGCGCAACAGGCCGTAGCCGATGCCGCCATTTGGAACGCTGTGGAGCTGCTCTTTGATCGCTTTCAGCGCGCTAACCGGATCGGCTGCTCGGCCCAGGTTGAGCAGCAGCGGGAAGCGCGCAGCGCAGCAGCCGACCGTGCGCGACAGGTCGATGTCGGCGAACAGTGACTGTCGCTCACCGCGCCGCTCGATGTCGAGCAGCAGCAGCGACGAGTGTGTCCAGGGCTTCAGCGCCAGCGCGAGCGCCGTCAGCACCAGCTCTTCTGCGCTGGTGCGATAGACCGCAGCGGCGGCATTCAGCAGTTGGCCGGTCTCCTCGGCGGTGAGCAGCGCTGTGACGAGCGGCGGCGCAGCAATGGCCGGCGCTGGTCGGTCTGCGGGTAGCGGCGTGATGCGCAGCAGCTCCAGCGCGAGCCAGTGATCCAGCTCGCTGCGGAGCGCATCGGAGCGGGCATGCGCGGCGAGCCGCTCGGCCCAGCTCTGGAATGAGCTGGTCGGTGCGGCGCGTTCGATTGCCGCGCCATGCGTCTGTTGCTGGTAGGTGGCCTGGAGGTCGTCGAGCAGGATCTGCCAGGAGACGGCATCGACTGCGAGGCGATGGATGGCCAGCAGCAGCCGGGTCGGGCGTCCCGCGACTGCGCCAAACTGCACCATCCGTATGATCGGCCCGGTTGCGAGGCCCATGTCGGCGTCGATGCCAGCTGCGACGGCGCGGATCAGTTGCTCGTGCTGGTGTTCGGCGATGGCCGCAAGATCGATATAGCTGTAGCTCGGCGGTCGCTCGATTTGGTCGTCGAGCTGCTGCGACGTTGGATCAGCTTGGCTAAAGCGCAGCCGTAGCGCGGCGTGGTCGCTTATCACCTGCCGCAGCGCCTGCACGAGCAACGGCGGGTCGAGCGGGCGCGTTTCGATCAGGTATGCTTCACTCCAGTATGTGTTGGTGGGCGTCTGCTCGCAGCGCCGACGCTGGAGTGGTGTGAGTGGTATTGTGCGGGTCGGGCTTGGCTCGCTTTGAACCACTGCTGCGCCATCGGTCGCTGCGGCTAGTGCAGCAATTGTTTGATGCTGAAACAACTGCGCTGGCGTGATCTGGACACCCGCGCTGACGCATCTCGCGATGATCTGGATGGCCAGGACCGAGTCGCCGCCCAGCTCGAAGAAGTTGTCGTGGATGCCGATCTGCGCGATGCCGAGCATGTTCTGCCAGACCTCGGCGAGGCGCTGCTCGACGTCATTCCGGGGCGCGACATAGTCGTTTTGCACGTCGGGCCGTGGCAGCATCGCCCGGTCGCCGCGCGCATCCTCGATGCGCTCCAGCACGCGCGCGGTGGTGATCGCGCTGATTTGCTCGATCAACGCCTGGAGATCGCGCGTTGCGACGACGATCTGTGCGAGCCCGCTGTGCGCCAGGATGCGCTTGAATACGTCGATGCCCGCGCGCGACGAGATGCCAACGACGGCGGATGCTGTTCTGGGCGGCTGATCGCCCGCGCTCTCGGTCGCGTCGGTCGGCGGTTCGGCGGCGCTGTTCGCGTACACGCCGAGCTGGCGATCAGTGGCTGGTTGCTCGCGCTGCCGCATCATCGCGGCGTTGACGCGCCGCAGCGTAAACTCTTCGATCGTCGCCAGCTCGCGCCCCTGCTCGTCGGTGATAATGATGTCGAAGGAGAGCGTTTCTTTGTTCGCGGCATCATCGGCGTCGTATTTGGCATAGCTATAGAGCTTTTGCGTGAATGGCGCGAACAGTGTGAGTTTGCGATAGGAGACCGGTAGATAGTTGTGCCCGCCGCCGAGCATCCAGCTGCCAAAGACGGTCGCCACGTCGAGCAGCGCGGGATGCAGCCAGAGCTGGCCGACATCGGCGGCGGCTTCGGCGGGCAGCTCCAGCAGGGCGATGCGCTGGTTGTCGCCGACGTGGATCGTCTGGATGTTTCGCCAGCGCGGACCCCAGTAGACGAATTTTTCCAGGTCGAGCAGGTCGTTCGCGGTGACGCTGATCGAGCGGATGTTGCATTGCGTAATCAGCGCAGCGATGTCGTGTCGGCGCGCCGAACTCGTGTTGCGGGCGACTTTGCCGCGCGTATGTTCCTGCCAGCTCAACACGCCGTTCGCTGAGCTCATGCTCATTACATGAAACTCGGCGGCGTCGGCGGTTCCGGTTAGGCTGGTTCGCACCTCTTTCGTGGCGTCGGGCTCAATCATAAGGGGCGTCAGGAAGAACACATCCTGCAACGTGATCGCGCCAGGCCCGGCGTAGTCGGCGAAGGCTGCCCGCACCATCTCCAGGTAGGCCGTGCCCGGCAGCGTGGGCATATCGAGGATCTTGTGCTCGGACAACACCCAATGCGTGGCTGGGTTGAAGGTGGTGTTATAGATTTGTTCGTATGTGGTCCGGCTGCAACTGTCGATCAGCGGATGCTCGATCGGCCTGGCGGCGGCGGGTAGCGGCGCGCGCAGATCGTATTCAGCGGCGGTGTTGACGGCCATCCCGACATCCTGCCAGGCATCCCAGTTGATCGAGACGGTGAAGACGCCGCGCTTGGCGGTATAGTAGTGCGCGTATGCGTCGAGGAACGAGTTGGCCGCGCAGTAATCGACCTGGCCGATCCCGCCGATGACCGCGATCGTCGATGAGCACAGCAGCATGAAATCGAGTTCCACATCCGCGAGCGCGGCGTCGAGCGCCCGTAGCGCGCCGACCTTGGGCGCGAGCACGCGTGCGGCCATCTCGCGCGTCTTGAGCGGAATCAGGCCACCGCCGGCGATCCCTGCCGAATGGACGACGCCGTGGAGCGCGCCGAAGCGCTGACGCACCTGCGCGATCAGGTCGCGCATCTGGGTCGGGTCGGCGGCGTCGGCGCTGACGATCAGCAGCTCCGCGCCGAGGTC
>Ga0075423_10001522_pt1 | contig 20466 bp, 17 predicted proteins | sample SoiMethybrSBSTD2_FD_80114 | JGI IMG/M metagenome (GOLD analysis project Ga0075423, IMG submission 80114) | Bulk soil microbial communities from a Populus tree surrounding site in Tennessee, USA - Soil MetaG P. TD hybrid SBSTD2 | ecosystem: Environmental > Terrestrial > Soil > Tree plantation...
GTGGCGACCCCGGCTGGATTCGAACCAGCGACCCTCAGCTTAGAAGGCTGATGCTCTATCCGGCTGAGCTACGGGGTCGACGCAATGGGTTTAGCCGCCGCAACACATCGTGCAAAGATGCGGAGCAAGGATGTGCCCGCAAAATCTCTGGATGGCGGCATCGCCCATCTTAGGCCATTGTGGGGAAGGGAATAATTGCGTCCAGAATTCCGCTGAAAAATGAGGTGCTTAAGGGCATTTCCGTATCGCGACGACGGACCCCGAAGATATCAACTGAGCCATTTGATCTCGTATCAATTTCAGGAAATGCGCGGCATTCTCGCAGCGTCGCCCGGCCCCGGCCATGTACTCGACACCATCGGGACTTGAAATGCAGTTCGCGGCGATCCGCTGCCTCCGGAGGACTATCCCCATGCTTCGCTTTGTTCGCGCCGGCCTCGCCGCCGCCGCTCTCGGCCTTGCCATGAACGCGGCGATCGCGGCCGACAAGCCATTCAAGCAAGTGGCGCTGGAGGAGGCCGCAATCAAGCTCGAGGCGCAGATCAAGAGCGATGCAGGCGTCGTAACAAGGGCCGCAGCGGCCTTACGCCGCGATGCCGACGCGGCCTTCCAGAAAAACGACTTCAGAACAGGCATGCTTGTTCTCGGCCAGGTTCTCACAGTGGCGCCGGATGACGCCGGCACGTGGCTCCGACTTTCCCGTACTATCCTGCAAATCAAGCCACGCGATGATCGCGAAAAGGCACTGCTTCTCGATCGCGCCTCGACCTCCGCTTACATCGCTTACCAGCGAGCCAGCGATCGCAATACGGAAGCCGATAGCCTGGCCGTCCTCAGCCGGATCCTCGTAGATCGACAGCAGTGGCGGGGAGCACTCGATGCCATGCGAGCCTCGCTGGAGTTGCGGGAGGTCGCTGAACTGCGCGGACAATACGAGAAGGTGCGGGCGGAACATGGCTTCCGGCTGCTCGACTTCACTATCGACTCCGACTCGATTTCGCCGCGTGCCTGTTTTCAGTTCTCCGAGGAGCTTCCAGGCCGCCGCACCGATTTCTCGCCTTTTGTCGCCGTCGCCGGCATGGATCGGCCCGCGATCTCGGCAAACGAAAAACAGCTTTGCGTGGAAGGTCTCAAGCACGGCGAACGCTACTCGGTAACGTTGCGCGCTGGGCTTCCATCGGTCGTCAAGGAGACGCTTGCGAAATCGGCTGAATTCACGATCTTCGTTCGTGACCGCAAGCCATTCGTCCGCTTTTCGGGCAAATCCTACGTGCTGCCCCGCACGGGCCAGAAAGGCATTCCCGTGCTCAGCGTGAATACCAAAGCGGTGACGCTGTCGATTTACCGAGTTGGCGATCGCAATCTTGTCGAAACCCTTCTTGGTTATGACTTCCAGCGCAATTTGAGCCGCTATCAGGCCGAGCGTTTGGCGAACGAGCGCGGCGTCAGGATCTGGACCGGCGAACTTGCCGTCGAACCCAAGCTCAACACCGAGGTGACGACCGCTTTTCCGCTTGACCAGGCGGTCAAGGATCTCGGCCCCGGCGTCTACGCCATAACAGCCGAGCCAAAGGATGTTGTCTCCAACGATTACGGACAGCAGGCAACCCAATGGTTCATTGTGTCCGACCTCGGTCTTGCAGCCTACACCACACACGATGGCATCGATGTCTTTATACACTCGCTTGCGACGGCGGATCCACGCGGCAGCGTCGAGGTACGGCTGATTGCGCGCAATAACGAAGTGCTCGCCCTTCGCCAGACGGATCGCAACGGCTTCATCCATTTCGAGGCTGGACTTGCGCGCGGGGAGGGCGGCGCCGCCCCGGCGGCAATCGTAGCGACCGAGAAGGGCGACTACGCTTTTCTGAGCCTGAAGTCGCCCGCGTTCGATCTTTCCGATCGTGGTGTGGCGGGAAGACCAGTGCCCGCCGGTCTCGATGCGTTCGTCTACACGGAACGCGGCGTCTATCGCACCGGTGAGACGGTAGCGATAACGGCATTGCTGCGCGATGCCCGCGGCTCCGCCGCACTGAATATTCCCTTGACATTGGTGATCTCGCGCCCCGATGGCGTCGAGTATCGACGCGGGCTGGTTGCCGACCAGGGCCTCGGCGGTCGCTCGCTAAGCGTGCCGATCGTTGCCTCGGCCTCCACCGGTACGTGGCGCGTCGCCGCCTATACCGATCCCAAGCGCCCACCGATCGGTGAAACGACGTTCATGGTCGAGGATTATGTGCCCGACCGGCTCGAATTCGAACTATCCTCGGCAACGAAACAAATTTCACGCACCACGCCCGCGCAGGTCAGCGCCGAGGGACGCTTTCTTTATGGCGCGCCGGCCTCGAATCTCGATCTATCAGGCGAAGTCACGATTCTTGCCGCCAGGGAGCTCGTGGGATTTCCCGGCTATTCCTTCGGATTGGCGGATGAAGACGTCGCAGCGGTGCGGCAGGAACTCGACGATTTGCCGAGCACGGATGGCTCCGGCAAGGCGATTTTTCTCGTCAAGCCTGACGTATCGAACACGACCACCCGCCCGGCCGAAGTGCAGATTACGGTGAGAATGTCGGAATCGGGAGGCCGCGCGGTTGAGCGCAAGCTGACGCTGCCCGTCGCTCCCGATACGGCCATGCTCGGAATAAAGCCGATGTTCTCCAGGCGCTCGCTTGCGGACGGCGCGAACGCTGACTTCGACGTGGTCATGGTTTCACCCGACGGTAAAACCGTTGCGCGAAACGGCCTGCGCTATGACCTGCTCAAGATTGAGAGCACCTATCAATGGTACCGGCAGAACGGCCAATGGGAGTATGAGCCGATCAAGCGCACGGAGCGCGTCGCGGGCGGCACGGTGGACGTTGCCTCCGACAGGCCTGCGCGTTTGTCGCTGCCCATCAAATGGGGCCGATACCGGCTGGAAGTTTCGACCGGCGAGGTCAACGGCCCGATCACCTCGTTCAGCTTCGACGCCGGGTTCTATGCCGAAGCAAGCGCGGATACACCGGACCTCCTGGAAGTGGCGCTCGACAAACCGGACTACAAATCGGGAGACACCTTGAACGTGGCGGTAACTGCCCGCACCGCCGGCCGCCTGACCATTAATGTATTCACCGATCGTCTCGTCGCCACGCAATCTCAGGACGTGAAAGCAGGCACCGCGCGCGTGAGCCTGACTGTCGGTCGTGACTGGGGCACGGGCGCTTACATGGTCGCAACATTGAGGCGCCCGCTCGATGCGCCTGCCCAACGGATGCCGGGGCGCGCCGTCGGAGTGCAATGGTTCTCGATCGATAAGGCGGCACGGACGGTCGCGCTTGACATGAAACTGCCGGCGACGATGCGGCCGAATGCGCCACTGACCGTCCCGATCAAGATCGTCGGCCTTTCTGCCGGAGAAGAGGCGCGCGTCGTTGTGGCCGCCGTCGATGTCGGTATTCTCAATCTCACCAACTACAAGCCGCCGGCGCCGGACGATTATTATCTCGGTCAACGCCGGCTCACGGCTGAGATTCGCGACCTCTATGGCCAGTTGATTGACGGCATGCAGGGGGCACGCGGGCAAATCCGTTCCGGTGGCGACGCAGCCGGCGCCGAATTGTCCGGTTCGCCGCCGACACAGGCGCCGCTTGCACTCTACTCCGGCATCGTCACGGTCGGCCGGGACGGCACCGCCCAGGTGGGGTTCGATATTCCCGCTTTTGCCGGCACTGTCCGGGTCATGGCGGTTGCATGGAGCAAAGACAAGGTCGGCAAAGCGTCCGGCGACGTGGTCGTGCGCGATCCGGTCGTGCTGACAACGACGCTGCCACGTTTCCTGCGCACCGGCGACAAGGGTGCCCTGCAAGTCGAGCTCGACAACGTGGAAGGCTCCGCCGGCGATTTCAACATCGCTGCCGTCGCCGAAGGCGCCGTCAAGCTCGAGGATGACAAGCCGCAACCGATCAAGCTTGCTGCAAAACAGCGTGGCCGAATGTCATTGCCCGCTGCCGCGGCGGGCACGGGACCCGGGATCGTGACCGTGAAAGTCACGGGCCCGGACAATTTCGCTCTTGAGCGAAAGTACGCACTCGATGTGCGGCCTGCGACGCAGATACTAACACGGCGCAGCGTCCGGACGCTGGCCAAGGGCGAGACGCTCACGCTCTCCAAAGATCTGTTCGCTGATTTCGTTTCGGAAACCGGACGGGCGGGGTTGTCGGTTGCGCTTACGACCTCGCTCGACGCGGCAACATTGCTCAATGCGCTCGACCGCTATCCTTTCGGATGCTCCGAACAGCTCGCCAGTCGCGCCATGGCGATGCTTTATGTCAACGAGCTCGCGGTCCAGGCGCGTCTGGCACCCGACGGCGAGATTGACCAGCGCATCAAGGACACCATTGCCCGATTGCTCGCCCGGCAAGACTCAAACGGCTCATTTGGGCTGTGGTCGATCGGCGGGGACGATCCATGGCTCGACGCCTATGTGACGGATTTCCTAACGCGCGCGCGCGAACAAGGCTTCGAGGTGCCGGCCACTGCTTATACGCTCGCCGTCGATCGCCTGCGCAATTATGTCGCCACTGCTCCAGACGCGGCCAAGAATGGCGGTCGCGAACTGGCGTACGCGCTCTATGTGCTGGCGCGCAACGGCGCAGCGCCCATTGGCGATCTGCGTTACCTTGCGGACGTCAAGCTGTCCGATGTCGCAACGCCAATCGCGAAAGCACAGGTTGCCGCAGCGCTCGCGATGGTGGGCGATAAGGGCCGTGCCGATAATGTCTATCTCGCAGCCTTGTCCGCTATTTCGCCGCAACCCAAACTTGATCTCGGCCGGGCCGATTTCGGCTCCGCCTTGCGCGATGCGGCAGCATTGGTGACGCTTGCCTCGGAAAGTCACGCATCGCCGAAGACAGTCGACGATGCGGTTCTGCGCATCGATGCTGCCCGCGCACTTAGCACTAATACGTCGACGCAGGAGGAGGCTTGGCTTGTGCTTGCCGCTCGCGCGCTTGCCAAGCAAACCAGTGCGATATCGCTCAAGGTCAACAATGAGGGCCGTGAGGGCGCGTACTATCGCAGCTTGGGCGCGGAAGAGCTGGCGGCGCCTCTTACGGTCTCGAACCGGGGCGAGGGCAGTGTGCAGGCGGTGATATCGGTAAGCGGCGCGCCGCTCACGCCCGAGCCCGCCGCCGCGCAAGGCTTCAAGATCGAGCGCAGCTATCACACGCTCGATGGGGAAAAAGCCGATCCGAGTAAGGCCAGGCAGAACCAGCGCTTTGTGGTTGTGCTGAAAGTGACCGAGCCGCAGCCCCAATTCGGACGTGTCATTGTCGCGGATTATCTTCCCGCCGGCTTTGAGATCGACAATCCGCGCTTGGTGTCGTCAGGCGAGACAGGCACGCTGACGTGGATCGCGGACGCCGTCGCCCCGGTCAGCACCGAATTCCGTGACGATCGCTTCACGGCAGCCTTCGACCGCAAGCAGGATTCGAATCCGGTGTTTAGCGTCGCCTATGTTGTGCGCGCAATTTCTCCGGGGCGATACGTTCTGCCGCAGGCGAAGGTCGAGGACATGTACCAGCCGGACAGGTTTGGACGCACCACAACCGGCGCAATCGAGATCTCGCCGAAATGAGAGGTTGGCAGAAGATTTTTTCGATAACTGGCTGTGCCGCCATCGCGGCAGTGCTGGCCTGTGCGGGATGGATCTATTTGCTGGGGCCGGTGCCGCTCGGCAAGGATCTCGAATATTCGCACGTTGTCCTCGATCGAGAGGGGCGGCTTTTGCGGGCCTATGCGACCAATGAAGGCCGCTGGCGGCTTCCGGTTGCCGAGGAGGAGGTCGATCCGCGTTTCCTGAAGCTACTCTTTGCATATGAAGACAAGCGTTTCCGCGAGCATCCCGGCGTCGATGCGCTCGCAATGGGACGTGCGGCGATCCAGTTCGCGTCCAGAGGCCATATCGTGTCCGGTGGATCGACGATCACCATGCAAGTGGCGCGCCTTCTTGAGCCACGCGAGCGCAGAAGCCTGGGCGCCAAGCTACGGCAGGTCGTGCGTGCACTCGAACTCGAGCGCGCGTTAGGCAAGCACGAGATACTGGGTCTCTACCTGACTCTTGCCCCCTACGGCGGGAACCTCGAAGGCCTTCGCGCGGCTTCGCTGGCCTATTTCGGCAAGGAGCCTCGCAAACTGTCGTTGGCCGAAGCCGCACTACTGGTCGCCCTGCCACAATCGCCGGAGTCGCGGCGACCGGACCGTTTCCCTGAAGCCGCGCGTGCCGCGCGCGACCGCGTGCTCGAGCGGGCCACGATGGCAGGGCTCATGCCGCGCGACGAAATTGCGCGCGCACAAACACAACCTGTGCCGCGGGAGCGCAAGCCTTTGCCACTTCTGGCTCCTCACGCTGCGGATCAGGTCGTCTGGGCGGAGCCTGACCGGCGCGAGCATCGTCTGACCATCGACGTTTTCCTGCAAAAGAGCTTGCAGGCGCTGGCATACGAGCGAGCACAGGCGCTCGGGCCCGATATTTCAATTGCGATCCTCGCAGTCGACAATGCAAGCGGGGAGGTGAGGGCCCGTGTTGCATCGGCGGACTATTTCAATGCGCGCCGAGCCGGTCAGGTGGATATGACGCAGGCGTTGCGGTCCCCCGGATCGACCTTGAAGCCGTTTATTTATGGCCTTGGTTTCGAGGATGGAGTCATCCATCCGGAAACGCTGATCGATGACAGACCTGTCCGGTACGGAAGCTATACGCCAGAAAACTTCGACATGACGTTCCAGGGTACGGTCACCGTCCGCCACGCACTACAACTGTCGCTCAATGTTCCTGCCATTGCCGTTCTCGGCAAGGTAGGGGTCGCCCGGCTGAGTACGCGGCTGTCGGAAACGGGGGCTGCGCTGATCTTGCCGAGAGGCGAGGCTCCCGGTCTGGCCATGGGCCTTGGCGGTGTCGGCGTCAGGCTCTCCGACCTCGTCATGCTCTATTCCGGCCTGGCGCGGCTCGGCATGGCGTTTCCATTGACCGAGCGCCAAGCGGCTGTCGAACGACAGTCGCGACGCCTGCTTAATCAGGTTGCCGCCTGGTATGTCGGCAACATTCTCGAAGGCACACCGCCGCCCGATAATGCACCGCGCGGCCGCATCGCATTCAAGACTGGGACATCGTACGGCTATCGCGATGCTTGGGCGATCGGCTTCGACGGCCGCATGACTATTGGCGTTTGGGTTGGACGCGCTGATGGAGCGCCGGTGCCTGGTCTGGTCGGCCGCGCCTCCGCCGCGCCAGTCCTGTTCGAGGCTTTTGCCCGTTGCGGCCTCGCCACCATGCCACTCCCGGGCGCGCCGAAGGGTTCGATTCTCGCCGGCGGCAATAAGCTGCCGCCACCGCTGCAGCGGTTTAACGTCAACCCGCCAGGGGATCCGATCGAGCCGCCGCGCATCATGTTCCCGCCCGACGGCGCGCGGATGGAGATCGCCAGACATGGCCAGCCTGATCCGGTCGCACTCAAAGTCAGCGGCGGCCGCGGCCCGCTGACAGTGCTAGTCAATGGCGTGCCAATGGCCGTACCGAATGGTCGCGGCACATTATTTTTTCAACCCGATGGCCCCGGATATGTCCGGCTGACGGTGATGGACGCTCGAGGCGCTGCTGACAGCGTTACCGTCCGTCTGCAATAGCGGCGAATGACATGGCGGATTCTTGGGCCTATTGTCCCGACCAATTTCTTAACCAAGGCTTGAGAGCGTGAGCACAGCCACTGGCGAAGCGCGTCCTTCAGTCGATCCGCAGCGCGGACTCTCGGCGGCGCTTGATTTTGCCGTGGCCTCTCATTGGCGAGCCATCGCGCTCCTTGTGGCATTTTCGCTGCTCGCGTTTCTACCGGGATTTTTCCAGATTCCTCCAGTCGATCGCGACGAGGCGCGCTTTGCGCAAGCCACAAAGCAGATGCTGGAAACGAATGACTATGTCGACATTCGGTTTCAGACCGAGGTCCGATACAAGAAACCGGTGGGAATCCACTGGCTGCAAGCGGCTGCGGTGAAGGCGAGCGAGACGCTTGGTGTGCCGCAGGCGCGCAACAGCATCTGGGTCTATCGATTGCCCTCGCTTGCCGGCGCGACGTTTGCCGTTCTTCTGACCTATTGGGCGGCGCTTGCCTTTGTTCCCCGGCGCGCCGCGCTTCTTGCCGCCTTGATGATGGCGAGCTCGGTCCTGCTCGGCGTGGAAGCCCGGCTCGCCAAGACGGATGCCATGCTGTTGTTGGCCTCGGTCGCGGCGATGGGGGCGTTGGCGCGCATTTATCTCGCGAGCCAGGCCGAAGCAGACGTCAAAATCGGATGGCAGCAGCCGGCGATCTTGTGGACCGCGATTGCCGCGGGCGTGCTGCTCAAAGGCCCCTTGATACTGATGTTCGTCGGTCTTACAGCCGCGGTATTGTGCGCTGTCGACCGCTCGCTGCAATGGCTGTGGTCGCTGCGCCCGGTCCCCGGTCTTCTCTGGCTTGTCCTTCTGGCCTCTCCGTGGTTCATCGCAATTGCTGCAAAGTCTGGCAGCAATTTCTTCGTGCAGGCCGTTGGCCACGATATGCTCGACAAGGTGACGAGCGGCCAGGAGGCTCACGGCGCGCCGCCCGGTTACTATCTGCTGTTGTTCTGGGTGACCTTTTGGCCAGGCGCCGTGTTGGCAGTGTTGGCGGGATCGGTTGTCTGGAAGTCGCGTCAAGAGCCCGGCGTCCGTTTCCTGCTTGCCTGGCTGCTGCCATCGTGGCTCGTGTTCGAAGCGGTCATGACCAAGCTGCCACACTACGTCCTGCCGCTTTATCCCGCCATTGCCATCCTGATTGCCGGGATTGTTGAGCCTCACGGCGTCTCCAAGCAGCGCTGGATGGCGCGCGGCACTATTGGTTGGGTTCTTTTTCCGACCGCTATCGCGTTTGGCGTCCTGATCCTTTTCATTATGGTCGGCCGCGAGCTGGGTCTGGCCACGTGGCCGTTTTCGGCCGCTGCCGTGATCTTCGGCTTGTTTGCCTGGTGGCTTTATGAAGCGGATGGCGCTGAACGCTCGCTGCTGCGCGCCATGATGGCGTCAATATTTATCGCGATCACTGTCTACGCCATCACATTTCCGCAGTTGCCCTCGTTGTTCCCCAGCGCGCTCATCGCCGAGGAGATCCGCGCCGCGGATTGCGAGCGGCCTCGTGTCGCCTCGACATCTGGCTATCAGGAACCGAGCCTTGTATTTCTTCTCGGAACGGAAACCAGATTCACGGACGGGGCTGGCGCAGCGGATTTCCTGCGCTCAAAACCATGCCACTTCGCTTTGATCGACCCTCGCAGCGAGCGCAATTTCGTCCAAAGCGCGGAATCGATGCGACTGCGCTACTCGCTTGTGCGACGCGTGCAGGGGTACAATATCAGCGCCGCAAAACCCATATCGTTGTCTATCTTCCGGTCGCAGGCGAACCAATGAGCTCGATAAACGGATTAAATCGTCGGGAAGGTACGGCGATATCGGCATTGCGTCGGTGCGTGCCCAATCTCACGATGGCGATAAGCCTTTTGGCCCGGCCGCCGCGGGTGGGACAGCGACAAATCCCGTGGTTTAGCAGCCGCGCGCTTGCCGTCATGGGCGGGATTGCGGTGGTTGTTCTTGTGTCGATGTTCACGCTCGATGCAGCCGTTATCCGGGGTGTCGCCCACGTGCCTCGCTGGGTCATTTCTGTCTTTCATGAGATCACGGAATTCGGAAAATCGGGTTGGTTTCTTTGGCCGCTTGGCGTCCTGTTCCTGGTACTTGCTGCCTTGCCACCGGTGCTGACACCATTTTCGCAACGCGTGCTTGCGGTCATCATGGTGCGCGTCGGGTTTTTGTTTGCGGCCATCGCGGTGCCAAGCCTGTTTGCCACCATCGTCAAAAGGATAATCGGACGTGCGCGGCCGTACGTCGGCGGGACTCTTGATCCGCTTCTGTTCAGCCCGTTCGCGTGGGTGCCTGCCTATGCGGGAATGCCGTCCGGGCATGCCACGACCGCGTTCGCCGTACTGGTCGCATTCGGATCTCTGTGGCCACGCGCCCGCACAATTTTATTAGTCTATGCCGTGTTGATCTGCATCAGCCGCCCGATGGTGATTGCACATTATCCGAGCGACGTGCTCGCGGGCGCGGTGGTCGGGATTGCCGGAGCTATGATGGTTCGGCGCTATTTCGCCGATCGTGGCCTTGGTTTTTCGATTAATCCGGACGGCAGGATCCTTCAATTCCCTGGACCATCGCTGAGGCGCATCAAAGCGGTTGCCCGCGGCCTTCTGGCCCCATAAGACATCGCGATGACTACGACCAATCCGACGGTTTCCGTCGTGGTGCCCGTTCGCAATGAGGCCGGCAACATCGCTCCACTGGTTGCCGAGATTGCCGATGCATTGAACGGGCAATGGCTGTTTGAAGTCGTCTACGTCGACGATGGGTCAAAGGACGGAACCGGTGCCGAACTGGACCGATTGATGAAAGGGTGTCCCTGGTTGCGGCGCATCCACCATAAGCAATCCTGCGGCCAATCGGCCGCGGTCCGCACCGGCGTGACTGCAGCGCGCGCGCCTATTGTCGTAACGCTTGACGGCGACGGCCAAAACGATCCCGCCTTTGTCCCTGCGCTTGTCCGCGCACTGGAACAAGGCGCGCCACATGTCGGCCTGGTCGCGGGACAACGCGTCGGCCGCAAGGCGAGCGGATTCAAGAAATTCCAATCGCGTATCGCCAACTTGGTGCGCGGCGCCGTGCTGCGCGACGGTACGCGGGATACCGGCTGCGGATTGAAGGCCTTCCGCCGCGACATCTTCCTTACGCTGCCCTATTTCGACGGTCTGCACCGGTTTCTTCCGGCGCTCATCCGCCGAGAGGGCTATGCTATTGGGTATGTCGACGTCGTCGATCGCCCGCGCGCCCACGGCGTTTCAAACTATGGAATGTGGGACCGCTTGTGGGTTGGCATTCTGGATCTTGCCGGCGTGTGGTGGCTGATCCGGCGCAAGAAACGAATTCCCGAAATCGAGGATTAGCACACGACTGTCGAAAACGTGCTTGACCGGAATTGGCAACGGAAGCCGGTTTGGTCTCGCGTCACTGAAGGAAATGACAAATGCTGGTCGATATAGCAAACGCCGTGGGCGGCTACTTGCACGATGTATTCATTGGCAGTGTGGATTGGGGAATTCTGGTCGGCTACATGGCCCAGGCGATGTTCGCGATGCGTTTTGTGGTGCAGTGGATCGCATCCGAGCGGGCCGGCAAAAGCGTCGTCCCGACCGCCTTCTGGGTTTTTTCGATCGGCGGCGGATTGATGTTGCTCGGCTACGCGCTGTACCGGAAAGACCCCGTCTTTATTGTGGGGCAAGCGTTTGGTGTGTTTGTGTATTTGCGCAATCTTCAATTCGTGATGCGCAGCGGAAGCACCACGGCGGCGGCATAAACTTGGTCCGGCTGCGAACTACAAGGCTCGGCCTGCCACGGAGGCCATGGCCGCGAATCCGCGCGTAAGGTCGGCAAGTAAATCCTCGGGATCTTCCAGACCGATGTGGAGGCGGATCGTCGGTCCGCCCGGAGTCCATTTGGTAGCGGTCCGGTATTCGGTGCAGTCGAACAATATCGCCAGGCTCTCGAAGCCGCCCCATGAAAAGCCAAGACCAAACAGGGTTAGCGCGTTCAAGAACGCGTGTACCGACTGCTCGCTCGTCGGTTTGAAAACGACGCTGAACAGACCGCTCGCACCGGTGAAATCTCTTTTCCAGATGGCGTGACCAGGGTCGCTTTCGAGCGCCGGGTGTAGCACACGCAAAATCTCCGGCCGTTGCGCAAGCCACCGTGCCACCTGCAGACCTGACTGATAGTGCCGGGCGAGCCGAACGCTGAGCGTGCGCAAGCCGCGCAGTGCGAGATACATGTCGTCGGGACCGACACAAAGTCCCATCGAGTAAACAGTGTCTTTCAGGGTCGGAAACGTCGCGGCATTTGCGGACACACAGCCGAACATGAGGTCGGAATGTCCGCCGATATATTTTGTCCCAGCTTGGATCTCGAGGTCCACGCCTTTTTCGAGAGCGGGGAAATAAAGCGGCGTGGCCCAGGTATTGTCCATCAACACAAGGGCGCCCTTTTCGTGCGCGACCTCGGCGATTGCGGGAATATCCTGCATTTCGAAGCTTTGCGAGCCGGGGGCTTCGACGAAAGCGACCCGCGTATTCGGCTTGAACAGGCTGGCGATCTCTGCGCCAATTAAAGGATCGTAATAAGTCGTATCAACGCCTAGCCGCTTGAACACGCCGTTGCAGAAGGTTCGAGTGGGGCGATAGACGCTGTCGGGGACAAGTACGTGATCGCCGGCGCGAGTGGTCGCGAGCAGCGCGGCCGATATTGCCGCCAGCCCGGACGGGAGCAACGCCACGCCCGCGCAAGCCTCGCCGCTGATTTCGCGCAATGCATTTTCCAGCGCTTCGGATGTGGGCGTCCCGCGGCGTCCGTAATTGTAGCGGGCGCGATGGGCGACCTGATCTTCCGCCGTGGGATATAGCAATGTCGAGGCGTGATAGACCGGCGGATTGACAAAACCAAAGTAACTTTCGGGGTCGCGGCCGGACGTAACGAGCCGGGTGTCAGGTTTGATGGGGGCCTTGATCTTCTTCGTCATGCGGACGGAATACCATTTTTCGGCGATGAGATGCGCGCGAATGCGCAACGCCGACATATACGTCGTCACAAGACGTAAGCGTCAACCCCTTGACCCGGCAATCTGATCGTTCTGAGATGCCGAAAGAAGGGGGCTATCGGGGGCAAGAGGGGCCCGAAACCGATAGTTTCAGCCGCATCGCCCTAAGCGCCTGATATCACGGGCACTGCGTTTTACAGTTTTCCAATGTTTTACAGTTGTGTTCGCTTAGTGTTCACACCCGGTGAATGAACCTCTCGGGGTGGGCGGCGTCGTCTTCCGACTTGCGACGCCATTCTAACTCTTTCTCCCAAGCCGCATCATCGACCGGCGTTGCTGCTTTTTCACGCTGCGCCTTTTCCAAATCCGCGTCTCGTTTCTTCCATTGCCGCACGTAGAAAGGCGCAAACATCTCTCTCAGTGCTTCATCGACATTACCTTGCACCGGAAGCCATCCGTCGCGCATCTCTTTTAACATCCTATTGATTGCTTTGCGCCTAAACTGACACTCACGGTAGTCCGTATCCTCCAAGAAATGAGACCTCGGCTGTTTGGACGCCGGGTTTCTCATTTGCCGCCCAAGATCACGCCAAAGATTTTCCAGCGCGGATATAGCTTCGCGGATTTCGGCTTCGCTGGCGTGCGCTTTCAGTGTGTGGTCGAGGCCCGGCGCTTGATCGGCATAGAGGGTCGTTCTATTGCGCGCCCATTCTTCGCGTGTTGGCCAATTGCGTTTTTCGGTCATGCCTTTGCCCTTTCCAATTTCTTCTTCGCCATGCGTTCCTCGATCTGGATCAGGGCCGCCTTGCCGCTCGCCCGCTTGTCCTCGAAGCGGGTGTAACGCACCACCATGGGCAGCGACATGCCGACGATATCGGCAATGGTGCTATCCGATAGCCCGAACCGTTTGAGCCGGCTCACGGCAGTAGCACGCAAACCGTGCAGCGTGCAGCCGGCAAGCTGAGGTATCTTTGCGCGCTGTTCCTGAAAGTTGTCGGTGAACACTTTGCGTGTGAACGGCTTGCCTTGTGCGTTGAGGATGAACGGACCGGGGCGCTTCGGCCACGTCGCCATCTCCGCCGCCAGTTCCGGCATGATCGGGCACCATGGTCGCACGCCGGTCTTGACCTGTCCGCGCCAGCCGAGATCAAAGCCGCCGTCATCGATCATGGTCGGGCCAAGCCGCACCATGTCGCTGCCACGTTGGCCGGTGTAGTAGAGCAAAAGGAAACCCTTGCGGACTTCGCCAGTCAGTTTTTCAAGCGCCGCCCCGATCTGCTCGTCGGTCCACGGCTTGTGGCCGCCGCCGGTCTCGTAAAGCCCGATGCCCTTTGTCAGCGGCACCTCGATATGATTGTTCAGCAGTGCCCACGCCGAGAGGGCGCGCATCGCGCCGAGAAAATTGTTAGCGACACCCGGCCTGTCGGCGAGGTTCTTCATCACTTCGAGAACGTGCGACGGACGCAAACCTTTGGCACCCAGTTCGCCCCATGCATCGCGCGCGATCTTGAGATGGCGCGTATAGATCTGCTGCGTGCCGGGCGAGAGTTTCTTTCGCAGCTTCGGCCAATCGACGATGTAAGCGTCGATCACCGCGTTGACGGTGTCGGTCCGCACTGCGCCGATGATGCCCTGCGCCTGTCTCAAGGCAACCCAAAATTCCGGCGTATGCGGATTGTCTGGCAACTTGGTCCGTGGTCCGGCAATGGGCGTGCCGCGTCCGCGCTGATAGTAGAGATACCATTTGCCCCGCGCTTGGATCGCATGCACGCCGCGTGGCAAGTTCGAGAACGGACTATTTTTCTTTCGTGATCGCATTTTTCGCTCCGACGATATAGGGGTCGAGATCGCTCACCTCGTTTTTGCCTCGCAATGACTTGATCGCGAGATCAATTTCCTGCCACGACCACCGCACGCAACCGCTTGATAGGTGATATGGCTTCGGCAGCACTTCACGTCGCACCAGTTCATCGACCGTGCTCTCGGCAACGTCGAGTTGCTCGGCCAATTTTTTCTTCGACACATAAGCTGGCACATCAGTTGTCACTCATGCTCACCGTTCCTTGCGCGCAGGTCCGCCTCGGGTCGCGCTGTTCATTGTTGTCTGGTCATTGTCGTTTCTTACGCTTCGTTGCTTTCTTCAGCGCCCGTTCGGCACGCGCTAACTTCATTTCAAGATCGGCCAGCCGTGCGGCAGTCTTGATGCGTTGCCTGCGCTGTCGCTCCGCGTTGCTCATCGCTGTCTTGCCGAGCGGCGGGCGTCCTCGCCTTGCCATTGGGGCTGCCTCCGATTTCGTTACGGCTAATGTAACCACGGGGCTAAAGCCGGTCAATTATGTTACGGCACTAAATTGGAGTGGCAAGGATCGGCGATGGATAATCGAGCGCGTGGCAACGTGCACCACGCGCTTCGCTTTCTACCTTGGGTTTCTCGCTGATATTGGCAGAACCGACATATAGCGTTCTACCTGCTTCAGTGCCACTCCCGATTGGTTTTTTAGGGGAGATTCCAAGCGCTTCCGTTACAAATGAAAAAGCCCGCGATTGCGCGGGCTCGAAATTCCTGCTGCGTTAGAGGCGCGGCAAGAGATGCCGGAACTAAGCAACAAAGCGCAAAAAGCGCAAGCCTTCCGAGCCGAAGCGACCGCGCTGATCGGTTTACTCGCCGAGCGTTTTCCCAACTGCTTTACACTGCATGAGGCGAAACGCAGTCCGTTAAAAATCAATATTGCCGCAGACATTCTGGCCGCGCTTGCTGGCGCGATTTCACGGCGAAAACTCGGCTACGCTCTGAGCTACTACACCCACAGCAATGGTTACCTCGCCCACATGCGTGCTGGCGCGGCACGCATCGATCTCGACGGCAACACGGCTGGCGAAGTGTCGCCCGAACATGCGGGCCACGCGGCGGAACGACTCACAGCACGAACACGGAACCCGGCACCACGTGATTTGGCGAAGGCAAAACCGCCAGCGTCAAAGCGGATCACGCTCGCCGATCTGCGCGAGGCTGCGAAGCGGCGCGATGCGCGGCCATGACCGACGTCACCGACATCGACACCGGAACGCGCCCATTCCGCATCTCGTTATTCAAAGACTTGAGCGGGCAAACGGTCGAACAACGCGAAATTGAAATTTGGGATTTGTGCAACGAGGCGCTAATCAATACAGCCGACCGCAAAGATGATCTTCCGCTGTTTTCGCTGACAGTGTTCGGCGACCAGCGCAGCAACAAGAGTTGCCTGCGCCATGATGCCAATGCGCTTGGGATTAGCGGCGTCGTTGGCGATTATGACGGCGAGCAGATGTCACCGAAGGAAGCATTGGAGCGACTGCGTAAGGCGCGTATCAGTGCATTGGTCTACACCTCGCCAAGCCATCGTGAGGACCGTCCGCGCTGGCGTGTCGTTGCGCAAACAGCGCGCGACTTGAACATAAACCAACACGCCAAGCTGGCGGCGCGCATAAACGGCGTTCTTGGCGGCGTGCTCGCCCCTGAAAGCTTCAACGTGTCGCAAAGTTATTTCATCGGAAAACTCAACAGCAATCCTGCGCACTTCGCCCAATATACGACTGGCGACTTCGTTGACGTGCGCGACGATCTCGATGCGATAGCGATTTACAAGAAGCCGTCAAAAACAAAGCTGGACAACCTTAGCTTGACTGACGTTGTCGGCGTGCAGGCGGAAAAGCCGATCACGTCGCTTGCCGATGCGCGCTTGCAGAATTTGTCCGACGATGCGTGGTACATGGTCGAGAGAGACGAACCGCCAGCGGATCGCCCGAACCTCAAGGGCGGCCGTGCTCATTGCCGGGTCATAAGCGAGCTTGTCAAACTCGGATTCAACAACGCACAGATAAAAACAGTGTACCGCTTAGGCAAGATCGCCGACGGGCCGGCGTACAAATCGACACGCGGTTTCAACGGGTATGTCGAACGTGTGATCGCATTTTGCCGGGCGACTGAGGCTAGGCCCGAAACCGAAGCCAACGCCAAAGCCGAACAGCAGTTGCCTTTCATCAACATTGCCAAGTGGCAAGATCAGCCGGTGCCGGAGCGACCATGGACCGTGAAGGATCGGATTCCGGCAGGCAATGTGACGTTGCTGAGCGGAAAAGGTGGCACCGGCAAGACGATCCTGTCCATGCAACTGTCCGTCGCTCACGTTTTGGCTAAGGACTGGCTGGGCAGCTTGCCTGATCCCGGTCCGGTCATGGGTGTTTACTGTGAAGACGATGAAGATGAAATTTGGCGGCGGCTCGACCTGATCTTGAAACACTATGGCGCCTGCTATACCGATGTTGCGCCGCACCTGCACATCTTGCCGCTGGTCGCCGCCGACGAAACGTTGATGGCGGTGCCGGATAAAACCGGCCTGATCAGGATGACGAGATTATTTGATCGGATTTGTGAGGCGGCTCTCGATTTCAAGCCTAAGCTGATTGTGCTCGACAATGCCGCCGACGTTTATGCTGGCAATGAAAATGATCGCACTCAAGTGCGGCAGTTCATCGGATACTTGCGCAAGCGTCTCGCGATCCCGACCGGCGCGGCTGTATTGCTGACCCAGCATCCGTCATTGACCGGCATGAAAAGCGGAAGCGGTTTGTCGGGATCGACAGCATGGGAAAACAGTGTCCGCTCTCGCATATACTTCAAACCTTTTTCAAACAAGGATGACGACGAAGAAGAAGACACGCAGTCCGAAACCGATCTGCGTGTGCTGGAAGTGATGAAGTTGAACTACGGCAAACAGGGTGAGACCATCAAATTAAAATGGCAAAACGGTCTCTATCTGCCGTTCAGCGGTCCGAGCAGTTTTGAAAAGGCGGCGAGCGAACAAGACGCCGACTATGTGTTCTTGTCTTTGCTCGACAACTACTCGCTGCAAGGGACCAACGTTAGCCCAACGCGGTTTGCCAAGAGTTATGCGCCGACTGTCTTCGCCAAAGAAAAAAAGGCGAAGGCGGCGCGGCTGAGCAAGCATGATCTTGAGAGCGCGATGGATCGACTATTCCAGAGCGGAAAGATCGACAAGGAATCCTACGGTCCGCCGTGCCGGAATACCTTTAAACTGGTGCGAAAATGACCTGTCGATCCTACTGTCGATCCCCCCGTCGATCCCCTGTCGATCCTGTCGATCCCCCTGTGTGTGTCACCCCCCTTATACCCCCCGGAGGAGAGACACAGGTGTCGATCCTCCCTAGGGGTCGGATCACCTGTGTCTCTCCCCCGGCTGGGGCGATTGGAAAAGGAAAGAGCAACAAATGATGGACGACGAAGACACGATTATCGGTCAGCAGTGGCAGCAAGTCGCCATCAAAACTCAAAAGGCAGGCCCATGGGGGATCAAATCAGAAACCCCATGACGACGAGCGAGCCAAGGTGTGCGAAAAAAAAGGGAGAGCAAAAATGCATGACAACGAAGACGACGATCTCGTGCTGGGAAAGACCGCTGATGGCAGAACTGTTTCGATCGATGAAGTCATGGAGAATGCCGGTCTGACGCACGGGAGCTTCTACCGGCATTTCAGGGACAAGGACGAACTCTATGCCGAAGCTGTCCGCCGATTCCTTTGCGCCGACGCGCCCAAGCCCTGGCAACCCAAGAGGTCCAAGGGATGGCACGCAAGCCGCGCAGCCAGCGCATCGTTGATGCCTACTTTTCCCGAGACCATTTCGACGACCGCGAAACGTGCTGTCCCTTGATCGCGCTGCCATCGGATGTCATGCGCAGCAGCAATGCGGTGAAAGGAGCGTATCGCGAGGTATTGGAAAAACTGATCGACATTTTCTTAGAGGACTTGGATGCGCCGCAACGCCGTGAACGCGCACTTGCACTTGCCGCCTTGTGCATTGGCGGCATCGTCGCGCCGAAATGCGTAGACGATCCGGCACTGGCCGACCGTTTGCGCCGTGCCGCGCGCCGTGAGGCGTTGCGCATCGGCGGCTGGAACCGCCAACTACCGTATGCTGGAGCGGAAGACGCTGTCGAGCGGGTCGCGAGTTAGTTGGCATCTTCCCATGTCGCCGCGCGAACCGTATCCCCAGAGCTGTCGATCGCAAAACGAATTTCTGCTTGCGGACATGGCAATCGCAGAAAGAAATGTCTCTTAATGTCCGCTTCCAGCCCAAAGCGGATATTCCAATCGTGACCTCTGATGTCCGCTTCGGGGGTAATGCGGACGTTGTTCGAAAATCAGGGATGTCCGCTAACGACCCAAAGCGGACGTCAATCATTTATTTACCGCTACGATAGTTTTTCTTGAGCCTTCGAATGGCGATGAGATGGCCCAGTCCGGGGTCGCGCTGCCGAGTGACGATGGAGCTGACTGCGATATTGCCCAGGCGAGAGATCGAACCAGCGTCTGCAGGCGCGAAAAAAACTACTCTGGTCGGCGAAACCGAGCAGATAGGCCGCTTGCGCGAGCGAGAGGTGGAGTCGGCCGAGGTACTGCTCGGCTAGTTCGCGGCGCGTATCATCCATGAGCTGGATGAAAGATGTCCCTTCCTCTTCGAGACGCCGCTGCAGCGTGCGTTCACTCATGCAGAGTTCGCCTGCGATCTCATCGCGTTTTGGCTCGCCGTCGGGCAAACGTCGGATGATCATCTCGCGCGCCCGGTAGCTTATCTGGGCGTGATCGAAATGTTGCAGATATTCGCCGGCAAAGCGTTCGTGCAACTCCGCGAGCAAGGGATTCGATGTCGGAAGGGCCGCTCTCATATCTGCCTTAGCAAAAAGCAAGCTATTGCGGAGGGCATCAAACGACACCGGACAGGAAAAAGCAGCCCGGTAAGGGAGAGGATCAATCGGTGCAGGATACGGCAGTTCTATCGCGATTGGATTGACGTTGCGCCCGCTGATCCATCGGCAGAAGCCGTTCAGCGTGACAAGAATAAACTCGATGCGCTGCCGCGGTATTGGCCGATCACCGCCGAGGAGCACAAATGTCACCCGATATCCCGCTTCTTCTTCATCCATTGTCATCGTAAACGCGTCGCTGAGGATCAGCAGATACCGTATCAAGCGCTCGAAAGCGCTCCGCAGGTTGGCGCAAGACATCATCGTATAGCCGACCACATCGAAGCTCGCAGGTCTCACCACATTGTGCTGCGCGAGCCCGATGGCTTGATTGCCTGATCGCTCTACGGCGAGCTCCCACAGGTGGCTGATTTTCTCAGTCGGCAGGCGCGCGTCAGGTACCTCTAATGCGGCAGGATCAATTCCGGCCGCAACGAGCAAAGCGCGCGCATCAAGGCCCTCGCCGGCAAGCATGTCCGCGATGCCCTTGACCCAGACGGCGGAAGTCGTCCGCTTGGTCATCCTTCGCCCCTCCCAGAAGCGTCGGTTGGTCTTATGGGGTCATAAAATTGGCCGCCTCGGTTACTGACGTGTGATCAGCTGACGTCTAGCGTCGCAGCCGCTCCGATCCGAGCGAAAATCACCGGCCCTAGTCCGAGGGACCATGCCATGGAATCGCATCCTGCGCCAAGGAACCTCCCTGGAGAGGTGGCAAAGACGGCAAGCTGTCCGCCCGGTGCTGCGCCGTTCCGGGCTGTTGAGGGCGATTTCTACAAAATCGCGCAACTCGTCGACGCGACGGATCAGGCGCTGCTTGGCCGAGTACGGGCATTTGCGGAAGAAAGGGTCGCACCCGTTATCAATCAATATTGGGGCCGCGCCGAATTCCCGTTCGAGCTCATAAGGGAATACGGCACACTGGGGATTGCGGGCGCGCCGTACAGGGGCTTTGGCTGCCTTGGCAAGAGCACGCTTCTTGA
>Ga0075423_10001523_pt1 | contig 20464 bp, 17 predicted proteins | sample SoiMethybrSBSTD2_FD_80114 | JGI IMG/M metagenome (GOLD analysis project Ga0075423, IMG submission 80114) | Bulk soil microbial communities from a Populus tree surrounding site in Tennessee, USA - Soil MetaG P. TD hybrid SBSTD2 | ecosystem: Environmental > Terrestrial > Soil > Tree plantation...
ATTTGACGGTTAGCTGACTCAGGAAGTCACCAGCTGGTGGGGTAGATTCATCTGCGATCCCTTCGCCTCGCAAGCCATAGCGATTGATACCTGAAGTTTGTAGGAAAACGCGCGGGCGATGGGAGGCGTTTTGTATAGCGGAAACAAGCGCAAGTCCCGGAATGACGCGAGAGTCGACAAACCTTTGTTTCTGACGTTTCGTCCACGGCCAATGTTCCAATCCAAACCCGGTTAAGTTCACTACGGCATCCATTTCTTTGACCAAATGCCCCCATCCGTCAGTTGTCTTTCCGTCCCATTTGATTTCATTCGCGTTCTTTGAAGCCTGACGCGTCAATATGAAAACATCGTGATTCGCCTTTATTAGTGATTCTTTGAGAGCTGTGCCAAGAAAGCCTGATCCGCCTGCGATCAACACTTTCATTTACACTCCTATATCAATTGCATGACATGACCCACGAGCTATTCTACGAATTCAAAAAATCGGCAGTATAATCGTGCCTGTTGTGGAGAGAGTATGCACGAACCTGTGTTAGTGCTCAACGCTAATTTTGAACCAATCAATATTTGTACCACACGGCGAGCTGTGGGTTTGCTTCTCGCGGGCAAAGCTGATATGGTCGTCAACGGACGCGGGCACATTCATACAGTGAAACAATTGCTGCCGCGCCCTTCGGTAATTCGATTGGAAAACCAGGTGCATCGGCCTCGACCGCACGTAAAATTGACACGCCGTGAGGTATTTCGCCGCGACAATTATACCTGTCAGTATTGCGGAAAACGTGACGGTGGTTTGACTGTAGACCATGTGCTCCCGCGCCATCTTGGGGGTGAACATATTTGGACGAACGTTGTAGCTGCCTGCCCTCCCTGTAACCATCGCAAAGGTGGACGCAAGGTGGATGAAGCTCACATGAGATTACTGCATATTCCAAAGGAGCCACCTGCGAGTGCCAGCTATATTTTCGGCAGGCATTTGAACGATTATCAGGAATGGGAGCCGTATATCAACGGCTGGTAATTTTCACCCCTCTTCGACTTCGCTTCGCGCAACTTGGAGAGGGGAATCTGTTTAAATATCAATTGTCATGAAATCTTTGGCAATAATGATTTCGCCCTTATAAGTTTTACTGGCTTCCACAGCGATATTCCCGTTTGCAAATCGTCCTGTTGGATAGTGAATTAAGTACAATTTACCAACTTCAGCCTTGGTAGCAATTTCGCCCGCCTGCTCCGCAGAGGAATGTCCAAAACTTGCCCCCCCTGCTTCATGTATGAGAATATCCGCTCCACCAGCAAGCCGAACCGTTTGTTCGCAAGGTTCGGTATCGCACGAATAGGCAAGAATTTTACCAGGGTTTTTACATTCCACTCTCAGACCAATCGTTGGAATCATATGATGGACGGGCGAGGACTGGATCTTGAATTCGGTAGTATCTAGCACATATGCCAGTTCTGCTTCAGGTAGGCGGTAAAAACCAACTGAGAAGAAATTGGGCCATTCGTCCCAACCATAGAATCCCATCAAGTCTTCAAGCCGATCCATTGTATAGTGCAAGCCATAAATATTGATGGGCTTGGTGCGCCCCATGAGCCACATGTCCATTAACAGAAGCGGAACACCCGAAACGTGATCCGGATGGAAATGGGTAATAACGATATCTGTCAGATCATTGAAATCCACACCAGCCTGATCGAGCCGAACAATAGGATTGCTCACGCAATCCACCAGGATAGTGCGCTCCTTGCCAATAATTACCAGATGGGTATTCTCATGGTCAATGGATGGCACTGCGTTCGAAGAACCAAGAATAATGACTTTTGGCATTGAAGCCTCATTTTTACAAATATGGGAATGCCAGTTTTATCAAGAGAGGAGTTAAATAAATTTCAATCACTGCCGCAATTGCAAGGAACGGCAGAACAATACCCACAAAAATCCGAAACCAGTCGGCGAGTGAGAGCAACAAGGTTTCTCCGAGACTCTTATCGGGTTGAGGAGTTACCAACTGGGCTCCGACTTTCAGCATGGCGGCAGTTGCCAAAAAAATTGCTGAAAGTTCAAAAATGCCGTGGGGCAAAATCCCGGCGATAAATGCAAGCAGAGGAGAATAACCTACCAGATGGGCCGCACCGAGCACTCCTCCAACGAGCGCAATATTTCCAATGAAGAGAGTAAGACCCAGTGTGCCGAAAGACACCAATCCCAGCAATAGGAAAGCAACCGTCGTGCGTGCATTGTGATAGAACAAGACCGGCGCCGGAAGGCGCTCACCCAACGAGTCAAGATTGGCCAAATTATCGGCGATGAACGTCTTAAACTGGTCGATGCGGTCTGGGGTGAGCTCAATATAAGAGGGAACATTTGTAACAACCCACATATAACTAGCAATCCCCGCAATAACAGCAAGCCCAAAGACAATCATCAAGGGCTGACGTAGTTGTCTCAAGGTAATTGGAAGCTCAATACGATACCACTCGCGGACAGAAGTAGCCTGACCCTTAAAGCGATCTCGGAACGTACGTCCTATCCATTTCACATTAATGGTGTCGATCTCGCGTCCGAGCAAATACTCACGGCGGAAGTGCGCAAGTCCCAGGCGAACAAGTAGCGTTGCCAGCAAAGTGACACCAACAATTGCAAACCATAACACATCTTCGTTTCCCCAGAAGATCAAAACCGTCTCGCCTTGCAGAAGAAACGCGACAGGGACGACCACAAAAGACGCAAGCAGGTTCGCTGCGCGAATCGTTGTAGCTTGCACAGAGATCACAATCGCAGAACTGACCATCAACACTGCGTGTGCGAATGTCAATAGAAAGATCAAGGTCAGCATATAAGCGCTGGGAAATGCTACGTTGCGATGCGATACGAGAATCAGATATATTCCAATTGAAACATAGCTAAAGACAAGTGGCGTGGTAATCCCTACCAATAACTTTCCCAGATACATGTGCCGGTCATCAATGGGGGAACTCAGTAGCGGCTCGATTGTGCCGCGCTCCTTTTCACCGACAAAGGATTCAAGCGCAACCACCAATGTAAATGACAACGGGAAAAACCCTATTACCAGCACTACAAAGGGAATGAGATGATCCAGGATGATGCTGCCTCCGAAGCGGTTCATAAAGTTCACAGCCTGACGGGTCGTATCATCCGCAATGAAGGGGAACAATGTAACCAGCACAAACATTGGCACGACAATTCGCCAGTCACGGAACTGGTCAATGAATTCACGCTGCGCCACCATCCAAATCGTTGAAGAATTACGCTGCATAAGCTACCCCTTGTGCCTCAGCCATTGTCTTCAGGTAGACTTGCTCCAGCCTTCTTGGGACTTCCTGAAACGAAACTAATGGAGCATTACGCGCCGTTAACTCGTTGACAAGCATAGGGTTGACTGTCTGTGGCGCTTCTACACGGAACCGCAAGCTGCTTGGGCTCCGAGAGGCCAGTGTCACTCCTTGAGGCAGATCCAGTTCACCTGCATCAAAATCTCGAGCAAACTGTGCTTCATACTCCACAGGGCCGAGGACAACACGCTTTAATTCATCCAACGTTCCATTCAAAAGAATTTTGCCACGATAGATAATTGCAATAGAATCGGCCAACGCCTCAGCCTCAGCAAGATTATGGGTACAAATAATAATCGTCCGTTGTGATGAACGCAGGCGAGCAATCTCATCGCGTACCAGCCGCGAAGACTCGGGGTCCATCGCGGAAGTGGGTTCATCCAGCAGCAAAACCGAAGGGTCATGCATCAAGGCGCGTGCAAGGGCAAGTTTCTGCTTCATCCCCTTTGAATATTCACCACAGCGGCGTTGTGCAGCTTCCACAAGCCCAAAGTATTGAAGCAGATAGTCACTTCTCGTTTTTCTTGCATTTGGGTCAAGCCCATAAACTTTCCCGAAAAACTCGAGATATTCCTCACCTGTCATGCGCATGTAAAGACCATGCTGTTCGGTTAGTACTCCTACATTTGCACGGATTTCCTGTGGGTTTTGGGTCACGTCATAACCCGCCACACGCGCCCATCCCCGAGTAGGGCGCAGCAAAGCAGTCAACATACGGACTGTGGTCGTCTTGCCAGCACCATTCTGCCCAAGCAATGCGAGAATCTTTCCAGGCTGGATATTGAGTGTCACACCATCTACTGCCCAGAAATCATTATTAAATTGTTTGCTTAAATCATACGTTTCGATCATTTCTCACCTATCTGCAATGACCGCAGCATAGAATAGACGCCTCTTTGGTCAATAAGACAACAGTCCCTCTTGCCTAGGGACATTATGCGGGAGCCAAAGAGGCTTGACGGCGATGCCGCCAAAGTAAAGCAGCCACGGAAAGCACCGCGACTACAGCCATAACTGTCTGATTAATGTTGATACCAGCAACCCTTGAAGCGTCGAGCCGCAAGAAGTCCAGGAGGAAACGTCCAATTGGATAGACGATCAGGTAAATCAGAAAGAGATCGCCCTTTTGCAAACGATCGCCAAATCGACGTGAAATCCACAAAAGCAGGAACATGTTTCCAAGATTCCAAATCGATTCGTAAAGAAAAAGCGGGTGATAGTATTCCACATCTGAGAAACCAGCCAATCGGTGCGCAGGATCAATATATAACTTCCATGGAAGGCTCGTCGGAGCACCATAAAGCTCCTGATTGAAAAAGTTTCCCCAGCGTCCAATTGCCTGCCCAAGCGCGAGGCAGGGAGCAACAATATCTGTCCACTCAGCAAAATTAAGTTTTCGCTTGCGAGTGTAAAAAAACAAAACGATAATGCCGCCAATCACGGCGCCGGGAATTCCCAACCCACCTTTCCAGATGGCTAAAGCATCGAGCGGATGTGTAAAATACCAACCGGCAGTAATTCCCGATGAAGGTGGCGGCGTAAGAATATGCCAAAGACGCGCGCCGATGATCCCACCTATTAATAAGTACGTTAGCAAATCCCAAACGATTTCAGGGTCATATCCGCGGCGTTTGGCTTCTCGTGTTGCTAGCCATGCGCCAGCCACCGCACCAAGCATAAGAATGATTCCGTAGAATCTTACATGAATTGGACCAATAAAAAATCCATCTGGCATTCTAAATCTCCTGACTTTTCATTTTTATATGCACCTGACTGCGGACATGCCATATGCGCTGCAAAGCAGTGATATTCGCAAACACAGCAATGATTCCTAGCCCGATAAAAAGTTGATTAAAAACCAAAGCTGGCGCAAGGACAAGGTAACGTTCGACTCGGGTGAGCAAGCCAACTTTGGCTTCAAATCCCAACCCTTCGGCACGCGCTTTTACGTATGAGACCAGTACCGATCCCGCCGCGGCGCCAAAGACAAGTAAACCACCTACCGGTTCACCTAAAAAGAGAAAATGATATAAGAGGCCGCCGTAGATAATTAGTTCGGAATAACGATCTGTTACTGAGTCAACGAACGCGCCAAAATCGCTCGATTCGCCACGCAGGCGGGCCATCGTTCCATCCAGCGCATCAATAGGCGTCATCAGAAGGACAAACAAACCGCCTGTCAACATTTCTCCGCGCGCAAGATAATATGCGCCGACAGAATTGCCAATTAAACCCAGCATCGTCATCATATTGGGGGTTAATCCCAATCGATTGAAAAAACCTCCAAGGGGATCCAGAAACCATTTGAACCACAGGCGTAAATAATCGGTAAATGTTTTTTTGATTGCCATATGATTGATAGTTTTACCTGCCAACTCCTCTACGTACATAGTTTTGACAATGATAACAGCAAAACAATCGGCGTTTGAAGTTTTGAAATTTCCAAACACCCTTTTACTTTACACTTTCAGCCTCGTCCTCATCAAGCGGCCCAAGCAAAACATCCCGTTCCTTGCCTCCACCCTGTGAGGGGCCCACGACGCCCATCTCTTCGAGTTGATCCAACAAACGTGCTGCGCGCGGATAACCGATTCGCAAACGTCTTTGCAACAACGAAGCAGAGGCGCGCTGGCTCTGACGAACAATCGAAACTGCTTTTTCGATTAAACCTTCATCTTCATTTCCTTCGGGTTCAGTTAGCAATTTTTCCCAGGGCGGCGCATCCGTGGAAACCTCTGCAGCTTTTTGCCAGTGTGCAATCAAGCGTTCAATTTCCATATCCGTAATCATGACACCCTGCGCGCGGATCGGGTTCCCAACTTCAGGGTTGAGGAAAAGCATGTCGCCGCGCCCCAATAAACTCTCAGCACCAGTCGTATCGAGAATGACACGACTATCCACACCAGAAGCAACTCCAAACGCCAAGCGTGCAGGGAAGTTTGCTTTGATTAAGCCAGTCACGACATCTGTGGAGGGCCGCTGCGTAGCAACGATCAAATGAATGCCTGTGGCACGCGCCATTTGCGCGAGGCGGACCAGATTATGCTCAGTTTGATCTGGCGCAGACATCATCAAGTCTGCCAATTCGTCGATCAACACGACAATGCGTGGAAGCGGTTCACCTTCTTTTTTACGCGCGAGCCGACGATTGTAGGTTTCCAAGTCACGAGCATGCGCGCCTTCGAGCAAACGATAACGATGCTCCATTTCAACCACCACCCAACGCAATACACCAAGAATACGTTCAATGTTTGTTTCGACTTTTCCGTATAGGTGAGCCAAACCGTTGAAACGCAACAACTCAACCATTTTCGAATCGATCATCACTATCCGCATATCTTCAGGTGGATTGTTTATGGCCAGACAAGCCGCAATGGATGTAATACACACAGATTTTCCGGAACCCGTCGCGCCCGCAATCAACAAATGCGGCATACGCGCCAGATCTGCAACCACAGGTTGACCCGAAACATCGCGTCCCAATGCCATTGCCAAAGGCGTACCAATTTTATGAAATGCATCAGTTTCCAAAATAGAACGCATGCGTACAACAGCTGTATGTGAATTTGGCACCTCAATACCCACATACGGTTTGCCTGGCACTGGTGCCTCAATGCGCAGACGTTCCGCGGAAAGCGCAAGCGCCAAATCCTTTTGCAGTGAAGCAATTTGTGCAACACGTACTTTGATCTGTTGCGCTTCCTCCTCTGTTGTACCTCCACCTCTTTTCATAAAACCGGGCTGCACAGCAAATTGCGTCACGGTTGGGCCGACCCGAAAACCAATGACTGTTGCAACAATCCCAAACTCAGCCAGGGTTTTTTCGATCATTCCGGCAGTTTGATTGATCGTTCGTTCATCGGGCCGCGTGTTTTGATCCGCAAGCAAAATATTCAACGAAGGCAACCGTTCCCCACGCTCACGCGGTGCCGCAGGCTTTTTATCTTGATGTTCTGAAACTCGCAGGGATTTTCTAAATTCGGGCGGTAATTGCTCAGCTTTTTTACGCGGCTGTTTTTCCTTTTTCTCTTCGACCACAGGCGGTTCTTGCTCGACCTCAACCGGGGTGACCGCTTCTACAGGCGGATTCTCACCGGCAAGTTTTGTCAAGAAGCGTTCAAGCAAAGCCCATACATTGAATCCACTCATCAAGGCAAGAAGCCAGGGGATAAACATTAAGAGAGTTCCACTTGTTTGTCCAAATCGCCAAAACAAGGTGACCATCCCCCACCCAATGCGCCCTCCATCTGCGCCTGCTTCGGCCCGAACAAGAGAATTGCCATTCATAGCGGCAAGCAAGCCCAAGGTCAGGAATGAGGCAACTTCAAGGGCAAAGAGGCGCCCCCAGGGCAAAGGGGTGGAATCTCGACGCAGAAAGACATATCCGCTATATCCAATAGCAATGACAACGAGATACGCACCCCATCCAAACCACAATGCAAGCCGAATTATCCATGGTGTCAGCAACACACCAGCGGTATACCCGCGGAGTGCAAGAAAGGTAATGAGCGCCGCCGCAATCAGTGAAACACCGAGCGCATCGCGTAGGAAACGCCCGAAATGCTGGTTGAAGCGCGCAAGTCTGTCGAGCCAATCATCGCTGACTTCCGACTCGTATATATGTTGTGGTTCAGAATTATTTGACATTATTGATCTAACAGTAAACTCAGGCCCATTCTCTGATTCGTGGGTTCAAGATGCAATATACGAGCCTTTACTTCTTGCCCCTCAAAAAGAATTTCTCGCGGAGTTTGGTTTGGTTCAAGCAACATTTCAGAGGCATGGATTAACCCCTCGATACCGGCTTCAATGCGGGCAAACGCGCCATAGGACATCACATTAGTAACGACCGCATTATGAATACTACCCACAGGAAAATCACTCGAGGCACGTTCCCAAGGATTGGATGTCATGCGCTTTAGGCTCAGTGCCACGCGACATCTTTCAGCAGAAATGTCCAACACTTGGACGTTGATCTCTTCACCCAATCTCACAATTTGATCCGGATGTGATACACGCCCCCATGACAATTCAGAAATATGGATGAGCCCTTCCACACCACCAAGGTCAACGAAGACACCAAAATCTGTAATATTCGTGACGTTGCCTTTCACAGACGAGCCTTTTTGAAGCTCGTGAAATAATTCTGTTCGCTTGCCTGGCTGTGCCAGCGCAGCGCGCTCCGAAAAGACAACCCTTCCATCTTCTGGCATACATTCGATGACTTTCACGTTCAACGTTTTCCCAATATATGGTTCAAGACTTATATCACGATCAGTTTCATGTTCCTTACCTGCGAGATCGATGAGATGTGAAAATGGGATAAACCCAGCCAGCTCCTCACCTTCGACAAGCAGCCCTCCGCGATTGTGACCAGTCACCTTCATCCCAACAATACGATCGTTCGAATATATTTCCTGAAGCATGTCCCAATTTGTTTCACCTGTTTCGACCGCTGTTGATGGCTCAGGGCTTGCCACACGAATAGGTTTTGGCTTTATTGTTCCATGTAGGGGACGCGGTGGCGTATGTTGGCGCTCTTCAGCCAGTACCGATTCCCACCAGCTCTCATCAATGATAGGCATGACATTTTCATACCTTCGTTTTGCCTTGTTGCTATTGGCGTCCATAAGATTCTCCTTACTGTAATGCCTCGTTTTGTTCCATATCGAGGATTGCGCGAGCAACTGCCTCCACTGCCACACGCTGCTTGCGATAGAGATCAGCTTCGGACATTGCGAGTCTCCCCGCCACCTCGCGCACTTTGCGTCCCTCGATAAATTTCATTTCCAGAATATTGTAAAGAATCCATTCACTTGTAAATCTTCTCTCACCCTCAGGTTTCACCTGATCGACTGCCTTGCGTAAAAGGGCCCGCAAGGCATTGGGAGTATTGCCTTCGTACTCTTCTGCGAGCATTTGAACGATCTTCAACTTCATCAACGGACTATTGGTCAATTTGGGTCCGCCCCAGTAATGAGTGAGTGCGTCCTTAACCCAATCTGCAAGATCGGATTCTTGGGGAACCGGTTCAGTCAAAATACTAGCGCGCGCGTCATACCGACCTGCCGCCCGCATCCGTTGCAACAGATCAATCTGCGGCTGTAAATCCTCCAGAGAACGGAATACACGCTGCTGGAGTTGTCGGTCTTCCAATGCGAGTGCAGCCCGATCTGCCAGCAACCAGACTGCATCGCGCTGATCTTTATCCATGGCGCGGTCAACTTTACGGGCTACCCCTAGCAAGCCCAGCAACGGACGGACTTCATCGCGATCGCCATTCCCTCTACGTTGATGGAGGGGCAAGATCCAAAAGCTACCCCAGGTGAACTCACGCCTTCCGTTTTCTCCATTGTGGTTCACTAGTTGCAGCGCTTCATCGAGATCTTCCTTTTCCAGCAAAGCGCGATTTCCCGCAACTACACTCAGAGTTAATTCATTTCCATCCAATGCAGCGACAAACGCGCAGGGAGATTGCAAATGATCGCGCACCGCGGCAAGCACTGTTTCGAGGAATTGTTGCAAGTCGCCGCGCGTTAGTAAGCGTTCTTCGATGTTTTGCAATAACTGGAGTTCGGCGTGGTCGCGGCCAAAGAAAAGCAAACGCTCCCATAATGGAGAGAATAATGTAACCGCGTGTTCGAATAAGAGAACCGTTACTACCATTGTTAGAGGCACAAAACCAGAATATGGTTCACCCTCAAAATACAATCCTGCACGGCGGACAATTGTTATCACAGCCAGCGCAAGAGAAGCGGTGACTGGTCCACGAAGCAGCCACTTAAATAGGCGGCTCTTGACGACACGATCAGGCCAGGAAACACCAAAGAACGCGACGGCATATGCCATCACGACGACCAACACCGCGACTAACACATTAATAATGAAAGCTGTGCTCCAGAAGAAAAGTGGATATCTCGCTGCGAGATCGGAACCGAACAAAAGGTACGGATATGAACCGAGCGCTGGCGCAGTCGCCCCCGCCATCAGATACAACATCCGGCGCTGACCTGAGCGAGTCAACATCCTTGAGAAAGCACGCACGAAGTTATAGCCTGCCCAGACCATGATACCAATGTAGTAAACTGTGAAAAATTCGGTCCATACAGTACGGTGCAAATGAGGAGCAGGAGCGCCATTTGGCACCAGTGCTCCTACCAGCATTCCTGCAGCCAATAACAACAGGAAAGTCAGCGAAACCACATAGATCAGACGAACTGCGATTCGTCGTCGTCCACGCGAAGGCCGACCGGCAGTAACAAGTAGCGCATCAGAAAGATGTAAATAAGATGGGGGTAAAAAAATAATTCCAACCCATTGCAGACGTAAAAGCAGTTCAATGCCCCAATCTGGAATAGATTTGTTTTGCAAAGCCTCAGTGGTGAAGACTACCACTACACATAACAGGATAATCGCAAACGAACGAGCGACACGGTCACGTAAATTAAAAGACAAGGCATACAAAAACAGCGAAAAAGCCGTGATTGCAATGCCAGCCGTTAAGATACTGTTGATGGTTTTGAGCCCCACCAATAATCCATCGAACCAACCGTTAAACATACCATCCTTCCAAAACTATTTGATTGCTCTCCCAAAAAATAAAGCTACATCCTGAGTCGGGTAATACTGGTCATTATACCCGCAGAATTCGAACCCAAATTTCTGTGCAAGGCGAATGTAAGCTTGGTTTTTTGACTGCATTTCCAGGATAATTCGACGGACGCCTCTTTCCAAAGCCCAGGTCTGGGTCGCTGCTAAAAGAGCGGACGCCGCACCTTTCCGTCTCTGTGTGGTCGAGACGACTACATCAGTTATCCAGGAAATTGCTGAAGCATGCTCCACAATGGCACACATATAACCAATGGGAATACCATCATCTATCGCGACCAGCACAACATCTCGATGCGTCCATTCATCGGCCAAAGAAGATGGGTTTCGCGGATATTTCACTTCAATCGATCGCGGCAGGCGCACTTCACGGAAACTTGCACTGATCTGGCCTGGTTCACGGCGCAACTCCAATTGCCAAACATAATCACTCAAACAGGAATGGTCCAGTACCATCAGGCGGGTAATGTCACTTGCTGTTGCAGGGCGGATATCAAAAGAAGTCACAATTCTCCTCCGGCTATTGATTTGCCACACGCACCGCAATCACACAAGGATCAAGCGATACGCCAACATTATCGGTAATTACAAGACGCAGAAAATAATCTCCATTGGTCAGAGAGGAAGTATTCCATTCGCCTAATTGTTCGTTTTGCTTTGGCTCGCGTTCTGCTGAAATCGTGGCCCAATTCTGAGTGCCCAGAGGTGCTACCTCATATTTATAAAAAGCAAAATTAGGAACTTTGGCCGTGCCCGTGATATTAACTGTCCCACTGACCGGATCGCCTGGCTTCGGAGAAGTGATCATGATTTCGTCTGGTATACAACCACTCATACCACTTGGCACGGATTGAGTGACAGGCGAAAGTGCGGCTTGAGTCGCTTCGGCAGGAGATAATGTAGCTGCAGGTGTGAGCAGCAAGTCCAGTGTAGGTGTTGCTAAAATATCGGAAGCAGGTAAAGACGGCGCGATGAATGTCGCAACAAAAAATTCGACAAATACAAGAGCAAGGATCAGGAATGCAGCGGCCGTCGCTTGTCCCAATCGCCGCAAAGCAAATTCGCGTTCCAGACCATAAACAGAGTCCCGCCATTCGCGCCAGGATCGCCACATCCTTCGAAATGCAAACATGCCTCCAATTGCCAGCGCGATGTAAATTAGCGGCTCATAGCTCGCCAAGGTACGATAAACAGGACCCATACAAATGCTGTTCTAGAGGGAACGCAAGACACCACGAATAATTTTTTCGATCTTAGGTGAAATGACTTTGCCAGCTTCAATCACTTCTTCGTGGGTTGTTATCGTGGAGCCATCCAAGTTTGCTTTATTGCTGATCCCTGAAAGGCCTAGTACGCGCATACCGCCATGGCGCGCCACAATTACCTCGGGCGCTGTGGACATCCCTACCGCGTCGGCGCCAATTCCTCTCAGGAATCGAAGATCGGCTGGTCCTTCAAAGGAAGGTCCACTCAAAGCACAATAAACGCCCTCGCGCAAGGGAATATTTTCGTTCGAGGCAACCTGCCGCGCAAGTGCCATTAATTTGCGATCATAGGCTTGACTCATATCTGGGAAGCGAGGACCCAACTCATCAATATTTGGTCCCATGAGAGGGTTGGCTCCCATCATTCCAACTAAGTTCAGGTTGTCAGTAATCAGCATCACGTCGCCCGGCTCAAAATCAGGATTTACCCCTCCAGCTGCATTGGTTACGAACATCATCTCAAGCCCGAGCCGCAACATCACCCGCACTGGCAAAGTGATCTGCGACATACTATATCCTTCATAAAAATGAATACGCCCTTGCATAACAAGAGCAGTCTGGCCTTCAAGTTCGCCGATCACAAGACGGCCCGCGTGGCCCTGCACGGTGGAAACAGGCCAATTAGGCAATTCACCGTAAGGAATAATATCCGCCTTTTGCACGGAATCTGCCAAACTATTCAAGCCTGATCCGAGAATAAGACCCACGCGCGGGCGATAAGAGGTTTGCCTCCTTATTTCATTTGCCGCTTCATCAATTTGTTCAAGGGTTACAAATGTGCTCATATGAATTCTTCTTGAAATAAGAGATAAGGGTAACTTCTCTTAGGTGTTTTCCCTTCCGCGCGAAAAATTATATCAGATATTCATTTACCGCTCATCTCAGTAATTTGCAGCTAAAATTCAAATTTCCAGTTTAGATGCACATGCAGTGCATGTGCGCGGCACTCTGTAAATACTTTCAAAGTTGAAAGTAACCTAAAATAGGGCCGCTTGTCATGTATAGCCGGTCAGTAGAAAAAAAATCTCTTTTGTGCTATCCTTTTGAATGCAATGTCGCGGCTCTCATATAAGAAAATCTTTCTCATTGCGGCAGGAGCATTTTCGCTCCTTGCGCAAGGTATTTTGCTCCTCCCAAAAACGTTGGCCTTCATCCTAGAACCTTTTACTGGGTGGGGAAGCGTCGCAATTGGAGCGACGCTTTTCATATTTTCCATGTTCCTGTTTATTGTCATTATAAGCAGGCAATTTAACAGGCATCAATTGGAATGGCGGGCAAATGGGATGTTAGTGTTGACGCAGGCTGTAACCGTGATCGGGATATATCTCTTATTAGATGGCCTCGCTCCCCGCGAACGGGGGGCCGGATTCCTTTTAACCAGCCTGGTCACTGCCTTGACCACGTATGGCATCTTTATCCATACAATCCATTTGGCAGCACCATCTTCTCAATATATTGAGGCAGAAAAAAATCTTCCACATGACTTCATCTTTGATCCTAACGCAGACATAAATGCGCTGAGGGAACAGATTGAATCTCTTACGCGCCAACTCACAACCGAAAAACATCGTAACACCCAATTGACATTACTTAATGAATTAAGCCAGCAATTGGAAGCAGAACTTGATCCACCGGTTGCGGCACAATTGGCTGTAAACACACTTGAGCGCGCAATGGATTGTTCATTTGTTGCTCTTATGGCGCCCGAAGATGGAGCACAGGAATATGTTGTTCTTGCTGCAGCAGGAAGAGCTGCGAGTGTTATCCCACCGGGCTATGGGCAGAATACCAGCAGTGGATTAACTGGACGAACTAACAGACTTAAGAAAACCCAACTAGTAAATGATACAGAATTGGATGTAGATTTTATTCCTTTGGACAGTGAAAACACACTTTCGATAATAAGTGCTCCTATTCTTCAGCACGGACATGCAAAAGGCATTCTGGAAATCTGCTCTGACAAAAAATATGCTTTTAGCAGTCTAGATGTTGCAATCGCGGAGGGCGTTGCTTCAGAACTCATGCGTGCATGGGAGCGTTCCAGTTATCGCCAGCGATTGACAGAGCTAATTCAGGCAGGTATTTCGCTCACCACTCTACTGGATCCACAAGCGGCAGTACAGGAGGTAGCTGTCATTGCCCGCAAAACTCTTGAAGCGCGCTTTGTGTTTGTTAATTTGCTCGATCAACAAGGGAATTTCTCACGGACAGCGTTTGCGGGCGAAGCGCCAAAGTTGCTCGCGGCTCTCAATGCAAATCCGGCAGATGAGCCAATTATGCACGCAGCACTCAACGCAACAAAGCCTTTCCGCGTGCGTGATTTGCGAAAATACGCTCCCGCGAAGAAAATAGAAATTGATCATCCCGGTTTGCGCAGTGTGCTTGCCATCCCCATCCGTTTGCATCGCTTAAGTATTGGAACCATTCTTGCCTTTGGCAAACATGAAGGGATTTTCTTTTCAGAGAACGATGAATCGCTTGCTGATCTAATGTCTTCGCAGGCAGCCGCTTCCATAGAAAGTTCCTGGCTGTATCAGGAATTGCGGAACACATTGACGATCACATCGATGCTCTATCAATTGAGCGTGGATGTGATCCAGACGGAAGAGTTGAGCATGGCGGCTGAATTAATTGCCCAGGTAGCCCACAAAGTGACTAACTCAAAAGAGACTGGTATTGTGCTTATGACCCGCGATGGTCGAAACGAGGCGGAAGTAGAGATCGATGCAAAGGGCTTGCACACACGCCCTGAACATCCAATGGAAACAATTGACCAGGCTATGCAAACCGGACAAAGCATTATCGTTTCGATGGAAAATGGTTCCCTGGTTTGTTATCCTCTCTTAACTCGGGGCCGCACCTATGGCGCATTATGGATGAATATTCCTGAAAGCCGCGGTCAAAATTTTGCCAACCTGCAGACATTGGCGAATCAGGCAGCCATTGCACTGGAGCGCTCAATCCTGTTATCAGAGTCACGCCAGCAGGCAAAACAACTCGAAGCCGCTTACGAAGAACTTGAAATCACTTACGATCAAACATTGACTTCTCTAATGTCCGCATTGGACGCGCGCGATCGTGAGACAGAAGGCCATAGCATGAGAGTGAGTCGCTTAACATGCCTGTTGGCAGAGGAAATTGGATTAGACGGTCAACAACTTAAGGCTTTGGAAAGAGGCGCATTGCTCCACGATATAGGGAAGATTGGCATCAGTGACACGATCCTGCACAAGCCAGGCAAACTGACAGAGGACGAATGGAAGATCATGAGAATACATCCTGATATCGGCGCACGGATTGTGGAAGGCATTCCGTTCCTTCAAGAGTCCCTGCCCGTGATCCGCTATCATCATGAAAGATGGGATGGTAGCGGATATCCTGTCGGTTTGAAAAAAGAGGATATTCCGATTCAAGCGCGGATCTTTGCCATCGCAGATGTATTTGACGCACTGACCAGTAAAAGAAGTTATCGAAAAAAGTCGAGCGCGGAGGAAGCTATCCAATATATAGAGGAACAGTCAGGAATTCTATTTGACCCACTTATTGTTACAGCGTTAACAAAGTTGCCTTATAAAGAATTCACTGAAGGGGAAAAACTCACTGCATGAAATCAAGAAAGCCCACAGGATCTTTTGCGCCCCATGAAGTTCAAAGATTTATCCTGCCAATCACTATTTCTTCCATTGGAATTATGGCTGTCTTAATAGTGGAGGATATACTCAACGGCCCACCTTTGAATATTAGTCTGATCATCTATGGATCCGTTGTAATCGTTTGTACGCTGGTGAATAATGCTGTCCTCATTCGTACGGCTGATTTTCGACAATCCTATGGATGGTTAAATGCGATCTTAACAGGGATTGGCCTTGGGCTGCTCCCTTATATTTTGCCTGAGCATTTGCATGAAGTGTCTCACATTTTGTTTCCGTTAGGGATTATCGCGGTGGCAATTGTTTCAGGGCGTCCATACGCTTACACAACCCTTGCGGAAACTCTAATCATCACTCTGTTATATGCTTTTGGCATAGATGATCAACCTGTTACCATCCTGAGTTTTGGAACACCTTTCATTATATCGATTATTTTGATGGAAGCTGTCCTGCACATCAAAAACACAACGCAGCAGCAAATCCATCGCCTTGAGATCATCAATAACTTCAGCCGCCAAATGATGTTGTCGCTCGAGCCAGAGCGAAGTGTCTTATTATTAGATAAAACCATTCAAGACGTACTGGAAGCAGATACGTATTTCATTGGGATTCTTAGAGAAAATGTAATCCATCTTGATTTATTTTACGATGAAGGCGAGTATTACAATGGCTCAAAAGTTCCTCTAGAGGGAACATTATCCGGTTGGGTCATCAAGAATCAAAAAGAACTATTTCTCCCTGATCTTCGCCGGGAAGCGGAATTGGAGGGTGTAGAGATTTTTGTCATAGGCAGGGCAAAGACTAGCCTGTCCTGGATGGGTGCGCCTCTCACAGCGCCCAACGTCAACGGAATCATCGCGCTTGGTTCATATCAGCCAAATGCATTTGAAAGTGGTGATATGCAGCTTCTATCGAATCTTGCACAGCACATTACAAGCGCATTAGACAACACAATCCGTCACGCACAAGTGGAGGAACAGGCAAGGCTCGATAGCCTGACAGGCGTCTATAACCACGGTTATTTCCTGAAAAGGCTGGCTGAACAAGCGGCGGAGTCTTCAACGACTAATTTACCGCTGAGCCTGATTATGCTGGACATTGATTTTTTCAAGCAATATAACGATACCTATGGTCATCTCGTCGGTGACCGTATCCTCAAAACGCTATGTACAGCCATCAAGCATCACATCAAACAATCAGATACTGTTGGGCGATGGGGCGGCGAAGAGTTTGTAATTTCATTGCCGGGTGCCACTGGATCACAAGCCATGCAGGTCGCAGAACGAATTGGCCAAACTATGGCAGCTTTACGCGTAGAAGACCGTGAGCAAAGGACAATTCCTGTCCCAACAGTTAGCCAGGGAATTGCTATTTATCCAACGGAAACAGATGAGATTTATCATCTTATTGACCTTGCAGATCGACGCCTCTACATCGCCAAAGAACGAGGGCGCAATCAGATTGAGCCAGAGATAAGTCATTGGGAAAATATGCAAAAAGACAAAAGAGCAGGTCATTAACCTGCTCTTTTGTTCAATTCAAGGCTTTTTGAAATCCAGATATCGTCTTTTCGACTGCCGCATCATCGATCCAATAATGCGTGACCAGGCGAAAACGCCGCGTATTTTCGGGATCAACCAGTATACCGATATCTTTCATCTTCTGTGTGATATGTTGCGCGCTCACCGAGACATCATCAGATAGATTTAGATAAACCATATTCGTATACGGAGAATCCGCATCAACTACCAAACCTTCGATCTGCCTCAAACCATCAGCAAGTTTCTTCGCTCGTGTGTGATCCTGGCTCAAACGCTTGGTCATCTTCTCCAATGAAATCAGACCTGCTGCAGCAATCACTCCAACCTGACGCATTCCCCCTCCCAACATCTTCCGGATATGGCGTGCCCGATCAATAAATTTTTGTCTCCCGACCAACATTGAACCGATTGGTGCGGCCAATCCCTTGCTCAAGCAGAACATCACAGAATCAGCGGGTTCGACCAATTCTTTGACTGACACGTTTTGTGCCGCAGCAGAATTAAAAATACGAGCGCCGTCAATGTGCAAAAAGAGACCGTTGTGATGAGCCAGCTCGACAACCTGGCGTGTGTAGTCAGGAGTGAGCGGCACACCTCCACAGATATTTTGTGTATTCTCGAGGCAGACCAAACGCGTGATGGGGTGGTGCACATCTTCAGTTCGAATGGAAGCCAGGATGTCATCCAAAGCGAGTGTTCCATCTGATTGATTTTGAATCGGACATGGCTGAATTCCACCCAACGCTGACATCCCGCCTGCTTCATTCAAATAAAGGTGGGACAGATTACCAACTATAACCTCGTGTCCGCGCTGACAATGAACCAGTAGAGCAGTCAAATTTCCCATTGTCCCAGAAGGAACGAATAAAGCTGCTTCCTTGCCCAACATTTCCGCTGCTAATTCTTCCAGACGATTTAGTGTTGGATCATCTCGATAAACATCATCACCAACTTCTGCTTCTGCCATGGCTTCGCGCATTTCTGGTGTAGGTTTGGTGACAGTATCAGAACGAAGATCAACGTAGTCCACAGCATCCTCCTTAAATATTGTTTTCTCTTGCAATTAGTGTATTTGATTGTAGATCAATTACTACAAAAGATGGCAAACCCAACTCACTCCAAAGCAATAGTTCAGATATTCCTGTTGAGCGTGATACAAACATTGAAATGACTGTACCGTGGGTAACGATAATAACTGTATTATTTGCATGACTGTTCAGAATAGAATGCACAGCTCGATAAAAGCGCGCGTGAGCCTGATTTGCTGTTTCTCTTCCAAAAACAAGTTCATCTGGTTTTTGAAAAAATTCTCGAATCGAGGTTTGAAATTCGTCTTTAGATAAATAAGGTGCGTTGCTACGATCATGTTCGTGTAAATCATCAATAACATGAAGTTCCAATTGATATTTTCTGGCAATAATTTCTGCGGTCTCTACTGCTTTTGGTTCGCTACTGGAAACAATGATTTCCGGCTGATAGCGATTTAATAGTTCAGCCAATCGCTGAGCTCGCGCTTGGCCCTCCTTTGAAAGTTTCCATTTATTTGCTGGAAGATCTTCTATAATTTCTGGCAAGGAATGTTTCACCAGAATTAAGTACTTCCTCATTGTTGATTACGTAAGGTCATTAATACACGCTGCAATTCCTGAGGTAAAGGGGCATCAAAAGTTCTCTGATCCTTTTCTCCTGGTAAAACAATCTTCAAACGATAAGCATGTAGAAAATGACGATTAATTTCCACGCTGGGTTTCTTTCTTCCATATACTTCGTCCCCCACAATTGGACATCCCAAAAATGCGCAGTGCAACCGAATTTGATGGGTGCGACCAGTCAGAGGGTGAAACTCCAACAAAGTATGATTTGTAAAGTTCTCAACTGTTTTGTATTCTGAGATGGCCTCGCGCCCTCTGCTCTCTGAGACAATCGCCATCCGCTTGCGGTGACTCGGGTCACGCCCAATATAGGCCTCGACACGACCTGAAGGCGTTGGTGGCTTACCATCCACTAGGGCGAGATAAGTTTTTTCGACCTTCCTCAATCTAAACTGATCCTGCAGCCAGCGATGAGCACGTTCATTCTTTGCGAGCAGAATCAAACCCGATGTTTCTTTGTCGAGTCGATGGACCACACCGGGTCTTTCTTCGCCACCAATTCCCTCTATATCTGGTTCATAACCTAAGACAGCATTCACTAATGTTCCAGAGGAATGCCCAGCAGCAGGGTGTACGACCATACCTGCTGGTTTATTGACAACAATCAGATCATCGTTCTCGAAAACGATGGCAATGGGAATATCTTCAGCGATCAGATTTGTCGGCGCGGGCGGTGGAATCCGAACTGTCACATTGAATCCGCTTTCCAGCATTTGACCCGCTTTTTTTGCCGCGTGACCGTTCACATCCACATATCCATTCGCGATCAATGCCTGGATCCGGGAACGCGAAAACTCCTGCAACAGCTCAACTAAAAATTTATCGAGCCGCTCAGGAGTCTTTTTGTCAAAATGAAAATTTAGAATGCGGTCATTCACTGGTCGCTTCGCTTGGTTGATCTGACGAAGCCGCCTGCATTTTTTCTTTTTTCGCCGCGCGCTCCTGCCACCATACACCCAGTAATAAAACTACACAACCAATACTGATGCTTGCGTCAGCAATGTTGAAGACGGGAAATGTACCTATCGAAATAAAATCTGTTACATGTCCAATGGTAAGACGGTCAACCAGATTACCGATTGCGCCACCCATCTGCATACTCATAGCCAGACGCAAGGGCCAGTCTGCGCTTGAGATCTGAGGGTAGTAATAGATGATCGCGGCGATCACAATGAAAGCCAGGACAGTGAAAACCATGTTACCCTGCTGAAACATGCCAAAAGCTGCGCCGCGGTTATACCAGTGCACAATGCGCGCGTAGGGACTCAACCACTGCAAAGAATCAGGTAACCAGCTCGCGCCTGCTGCTATGTTTGTGCGTACCAGCCACTTTGTCCATTGATCAAGCGCGACGATCACCGCCGCGATCACAAATATTGCCCAATAGTTCTTAA
>Ga0075423_10001524_pt1 | contig 20463 bp, 17 predicted proteins | sample SoiMethybrSBSTD2_FD_80114 | JGI IMG/M metagenome (GOLD analysis project Ga0075423, IMG submission 80114) | Bulk soil microbial communities from a Populus tree surrounding site in Tennessee, USA - Soil MetaG P. TD hybrid SBSTD2 | ecosystem: Environmental > Terrestrial > Soil > Tree plantation...
AGGTGACGTGACCGCCGCCGATCCAGTAGATCTCGCGCCCCCAGGGATCTTTCATACGGGCGATTTCCTCGTGAAACACGCGGCTGCCGAGGCTTGTCACTTTCACACCGCGAACCTGGTCGCCGGGGATCGGCGGCAGGTTGATGTTGAGCAGCGTGTCCCGGGGAAACTGGTCGACGGTCACGATCCGACCGATGAGCCGTTTCAGACCGGCGCTGTGACTCTCGAGGTGCTCGAGGTCGAAACTGCCGTAGGAAATCGCGACACTCGGAATCCCCGCCGCCAGTCCCTCCATGGCGGCCGCCACGGTCCCCGAATACAGCACATCCTCGCCCATGTTGGGGCCATGATTCACTCCGGACAACACGAAATCCGGCTTCACCGGCAGCAGGGCGTCGAGTCCCAGCAGCACGCAGTCGGTTGGCGTGCCGTCCACCTGGTAGGCGCCGTCACTGCGACGGGTGGCCCGCAGCGGCCGGTGCAGCGTGAGCGAATGCGAGGTCGCGCTTTGCTCCCGGTCCGGGGCGATCACGGTCACCTGCCCCAGCTCGTTGCAGGCGTCGGCGAGCACCGCGAGCCCGCGGGCAAGAATGCCATCGTCGTTGCTGAGCAGGATCTTCATGCCGCTCCACGGAAATAGCGCGCGAACACGCGCGCCACCTTCCATCCATCGCCCCAATGCCGGAAATGGCTGGGCGCACTCGTATAGATCGTCGGAACCTCGATCGACACGACCCGGAATCCGGCGCGCAAGGCCGCCAGAAGGAATACCGCCTCGTAATCGTAGCCCCGGTAGGACTCGAGGCGCGGCTGTAACGCAACCGCGACTTTCCGCGTGAACGCCCGAAACCCCGTCTGCGCATCCGGAATCCGAGATCCTGCGACGCGCGATGCCACCCGGGCCGAGAGCCAGTTCGTGGCCCGTCGCGCCAGCGGCATCGCGCCGCCCCGAGCGCGGGCCCCGAGCACGAGATCGGCCTCTTGGCTCTGCAGCGGAGCCACGAGCCGCGGCAGCCATTCCGGTGCATGCTGGCCGTCGGCATCCATGGTTGCCACGATTTCCGCCCCGTCGGCCACAGCCCGGCCGATCCCCTCGATCAAGGCCGCGCCCTTCCCCTGGTTCCGATCGTGCACCAGCACCGTCGCCGCCCCCACTCCCATGGCTGCGGCCGCGGCTGTCCCGTCGGTCGAGCCGTCGTCCACCACGATAATCGCCGCGCCGGGAAGGGCCCGGCGAATACCTGACACGACCGTACCCACGCTGGACGCTACCTGATAGGCGGGCACGACGACAGCGAGAGGCCGGAGGAGCTTAGCGTCCGCCATGAGGCGGGACGCCGCCGTCCAACAATGCGAGCACCGCCTTCAGCTCGGCACGCAGATCTTTGACCGTTTCCGCCGCCAACGCGCGCCGCGCTTCCGGCTTGAGCTCGCCGGAGCGCCGGTAGTGCTCGATCTTCGCCCGTGCGCCCTCGATCGTGTACTTCTCCGTATACAGAAGATGCTTCACCAGCATGATCAGCTCGATCTCACGCCGCTGGTAGACGCGATTGCCCGAACGGTTCTTGGCGGGATTCAGAAACCGGAACTGGCTCTCCCAATAGCGCAGCACGTGCGGCTTGAGATCGGTGAGCTGACACACCTCGCCGATAGAAAAGAATTCCTGGACCGGATGAGGAACGCTCATCGCCATTGCTCCGGCTTGGGCGCGCGCTCCATCAGGTCGGCGATCGCTTGTCGCGGCGCCTTGCCGTGAAACAGGATATCGCTCACCTGGCGCGCGATCGGCAGCTCCACACCGTGTCGCTCGGCCAGCGCCACCGCCGTCTGCGCCGTGTTCACTCCCTCGGCCACCGTTCTCCGCGTCGCCAAAATTTCCGCCAATCGCTTGCCCTGCCCCAGCTCCACTCCGAGCGACCGGTTGCGCGACAACGAACCGGTGGCCGTCAGGACGAGATCACCGAGCCCGGCCAAGCCGGCGAACGTGAGCGGATCGGCACCCAGCGCCAATCCCAGCCGTGTCAGCTCGGCCAGACCTCGCGTCAGCAGCGCGGCGCGTGGATTGAACCCCATCCCCAGCCCCTCCAGGATTCCCGCCGCCAGCGCGATGACGTTCTTCAGGGCCCCGCCCAGCTCCACCCCGATCACGTCGGTGTGAGAGTACACCCGAAATGACTGGGTGGAAAACACCTCCTGGACCCGGCACGCCACCTCATGATCGCTCGCGGCCGCCACCACCGCCGTCGGTTGGCGCTGATAGACCTCCTGGGCGAAGGACGGCCCCGATAGCACGGCGACCGGGGTGCCCTGCCCGAATACCTCGAGCAGCACGGTGGAGAGCCGTTCCTGGCGCTCCGGCTCGAGTCCCTTGGAAACGTTGACGACGAGCGGAGTCCCACGCGTACCGGCCGCGGCCTCAGTCATGACCGCTCGCATCGCGTGCGAGGGGGCGGCGCTCACGACCACGTCGGCGTCGCGTACGGCGTCCCTGATGCTGCCCGTGGCCGCGAGGCTCGGTGTAAGCGGAGCGTTGGGGAGAAACAGCCCGTTCACGTGGTCGCGGTTGATGGCGTCCACCACCTCGGGCTCCCGGGCCCAGATCGTCACCGGGAGCGGCTTGCGGGCCAGCAGATCCGCGAGCGTCGTCCCCCACGCCCCCGCTCCGATCACGGCGACCCGGGGGGGCGCGCTCACGACTTCGCCTTGCGTGTGCGGAACCGGTTTTCGGTGCCCGCCAGGAGCCTGGCGATGTTGGCGCGATGGGAGAAAACGATCAAGCCGGCCAGGGCCACGCTCGCCCAGAGAGTCGCGGTGGCGCCGGGCCGGGTGAAATACACGAGTAGCGGAAACACCGCGGCCGCGAGGATCGACGAGAGGGAGACGTACCCGGTGGCCCAGAGACACACCCCCCACACGGGCAGAGCGATGGCCAGCGCCAGGGGCGCCAGGGCGAGGAACATGCCGGCCGCCGTCGCCACGCCCTTGCCGCCTTTGAATCCCATATAGGGGGAGAACATGTGCCCCAACACCGCGGCGATGCCCATTGCCACGGCCACCCAGGACTCCCGTCCGGCCCCTGCCAGCCCGCCAAACCAGGCCACCGGGATTGCCCCCTTGGCGATGTCGACCAGGGCCACGGGAATGGCCCATCCCCACCCGAGTACGCGATAGACGTTGGTCGCACCGAGGTTCTTGCTGCCGTGCTGGCGCAGGTCGATGCCCCGCGCCAGGCGGCCCGCCAGGTACGCCGTGGGCGTCGCTCCGAGCACGTAGGCCGCGAATAGCCATAGGACGATCGTCACCGGCGTTCCTGGCGCTTGCGGCGAAACCGGAGGTTCACCGGCGCCCCGGTAAACGCCCAGGCCTCGCGGAATCCGTTCACCAGGTAGCGGGAATAGGATTCCGGGATCGCGTCGGGCCGGTTGGCGACGATCGCGAACCGCGGCGGGGCGGTTCCGATCTGCGAGGCGTAGAACAATCGCACCGACTCGCCCACCGGCTGCGGCGGCTGCTGGCGCCGCACCAGCGCCTCGAGCACCCGGTTCACCTCGGCCGTGGGCACGCGTTTCTGGCGCTCCTGGGCAACCGTCAGGATGAGGTCGAACAGCTTCGTGACCCGCTGCCCCGTCTTGGCGGACACATACAGGAACGGGATAAAGCTCAGAAACGGCGCGCGTGCTTCGAGCTCCTTCTGTCCCCGGATCGCGGTATTGGTCTCTTTCTCCTCGATCAAGTCCCACTTGTTGACGGCCACGATCACCCCTGCCCCGTGCTCCCAGGCATCGCCGATGATCTTGAGATCCTGGACGTGCATGCCGTCCTTGGCATCCACGACCAGCACACAGACGTCGGCCCGCTCGATCGCCCGGGCCGTGCGCAACGTCGCGTAGAACTCGAGGTCCTCGTCCACTTTCGCCCGTTTGCGCAGCCCTGCCGTGTCGATGAAGACGAGCCGGGTGTCGCCGTGCATCACGGGAGTGTCGATGGCATCCCGCGTGGTGCCTGGTTCGTCGTCGACGACCATGCGATCGGACCCGAGCAGGCGGTTCAGCAGACTCGACTTGCCGACGTTGGGACGGCCCACGATGGCGACGTCCACCGCGGTACCGTCTTCTTCCGTCTCCGCGTTGGGCAGCAATTCGACGACGCGGTCCAGGAGATCGCCCGTGTTCTTCCCGATGCCCGCCGAAACCGGAAATGGGTCGCCGAGGCCAAGCTCGTAGAAAGCGAGATGGCGCTGGTCCTCGGGCAGATGATCGGCCTTGTTCGCCACCAGCAAGACCGCCCGCCCGGCCGCGCGCAGCGATTGGGCGATTTCCCGTTCCGCGGGGTGGACCCCGTCCACGACGTCGACGAGAAACAGGACCACGTCGCTTTCGGCCACCGCCGCCTCGACCTGGGCTCGGATGGCCCGGCTCAAGGAATCCGAGGCGCCAGGCACCAGCCCGCCGGTGTCGACCAGCCAGAACTTTCGTCCGTTCCAGTCAGCGGCGGCAAAGTTCCGGTCGCGTGTCACGCCGGGCTGCGCGTCGACGATTGCTTCGCGCCGCCCGATCAGACGATTGAAGAGCGTCGACTTCCCGACGTTGGGCCGGCCGATCAAGGCCACCGTGGGGGCGCCTCTCATAACGCGTCCACGAAATCGTAGGAAAAGCGAACGTCCATCGGAAGACGGGCGGCCAGCGCGTGCGCCTCCATGTCGTCGATGAACCGCAGGTCGTCATTCACCGATTCGGCCGGCAGGAGCGCGAGGTCAACGTCCCGTCGCGTGGCGAGCGCCCGTACGATCGCCTCGCCGGGCAACAGTCCCGCGGTCGTGACCGAAGGGCCAAACACCGAATTCTCGACTGCCACGATTTCGAAATCCGCACCGGTCGCCGCCGCGAGACCCGGAACGACCTGGGGCATCAGGGCCGCCATCGCGGTTCCAGTCATTACCGCGATCTTTTTTCCATTCCAGTCGGCCAACCCTTCCCGCGCAGCCGCGATTCGCGTCTGCAGGTAGCGGACGGCGCCGACCCCGTTCTCGCGCTGCTCGAAGTCGCCGTACCATTCGGCGACCGGCAGCGGAACCTCCGCCAGCAAATACAGGTCGTCGGCTCCGAAACACCACGGCTGCCCCCGTTCCGCCACCGCATGGGTCGCCCACTGGTCCACCGCGGCGAGGGCGGCACGGCATTCGTCCGCGCGCGGGGACCGGACCAGGCGATGCTTGCTGAACTCCGTGAGGGCGACCGGGACCACGGACACGGACAAGACAATGGGGCCGAGGCCGTACAGATCTCGCAGCGTGCGCTCCAGCTGCGGGCCGTCGTTGACGCCGGGCACCAGCACGACCTGCGCATGGAAGCGGATCCCCTGATCGCCGAACCGGCGCAGCTGGGACACGATCTCCGGCGCTTCCGGATTGCGCAGCAGCCAGCGCCGCACCACCGGATCCGTGGCGTGGACCGATACGTAGAGCGGCGAGAGACGATACTCGACGATGCGAGCCTCGTCCCACGGTTTCAGGTTGGTGAGGGTGGCGAAATTCCCGTACCGAAACGACAGCCGGTAATCGTCGTCCCGGATATAGAGCGCCTGGCGCATACCGGTCGGGTTGCCGTCGACGAAACAAAAGTCGCAATGGTTGGCACAGCGACGGATGCGTGGCGGCTCGAGGGTGACGCCAAGCGGCAGGCCCTCCGGGCGCTCGATATCGTACTCGAGCTCATCCCCGCCGGGGAGCCGGGCATGCAGCAGGAACGCGTCGTCTGCCGTGAGAAACTCCCAATCGAGGAAGTCCTCCAACGGCCGTCCGTTCACGCTCAGGAGCTCCGTGCCGGCCTGGAGCCCCAATTCCGCGCCGAGGGAGTTCGGCGCCACCTCTTGTATGCGCAGCACAACGGTTGCCCGGTCGTTAAAGCGGTTTCTCATGCCGAGCGTCGCAAACCCAACGCCGGCAGAAGCTTGGACAACCGCTAATATCGCCTAGGAGCGTCGATAACGCCAGCCGACGATCCCCGGACCGTTCCCCTTCACCTCGAATTGTTGTGTTCCACCCGCGGCCAGTGCCTGGATCTCCACCGGCTGAGTCGCTCGAACCGTGCCCTGCGCATCCAGCAGCTCGACGGCAATCGTCAGCGGCCGGGCGGTGGTGTTGCCCATGTTCGACGCGATACCGGTCACGGTGACGCCGGTGTTGTCTCCGACGACACTCGCGATCGACACATCGAGTGACGAGGTGTCAGCCAGCGTCGTGTACCGCTGGGCCGAGTCGCGCCGGCCGGCGAGCTCCCAGGCTTGACCGACGAGGCGGAGCGTCGACTTGTTCATCGGGTCGATCGCGACGAGCCGCTTTGCGGTCGCCACCGCGTTTGCCGAGTCCTGGACGACCACATAGGCGTTGGCAAGCTCGGCCAGGGCGTCCCGATAGAATGGGTTCTGGTGCAGCGCCATCGTGTATGCCTTGATGCCCGGGGCATACAGTTTCGACAGCACCAGCCGCTGGCCCAGATCGTACAGCTCGGTGCGGGACAACTCGGCACCGTGTGTCAGGAGCGCGTCGAACACCGCCGTGGCCTCGGCCCGCCGGCCGGCCTGCGAATAGATCGATGCCAGCGTCGTCGCCGCTTCCGCCTGTGTCGGGAAGGCCGCGACCAGGTCCCGGTAGGCCGCGATCGCGGGTTCGTACGCCGCCTGCGCCGCGACGCTATCGGCGGCCGCGCGCTGCCGGATCGCCTCGAACGCCGCACGACCACGATTCACGACCTCGGCTCGCGCGGTCGAATCGCGGCTGAAGGTCTGCTGGTCGGCGGGTGACAACCGTGCCCCCCGCGAACGTCTCGAGGCAGAGGAAGCCTGCATCCGGGCCAGAATGCTCGAATCGGAGGCGAGATAGGGGAGAATGGAATCGCGGCTGTAGCGGGTGCGTTGCCATTGTTGCACCACCGGATCCGCCTGCACGCGGCGGAACGCCAGGCGGGCGATGGTATTCTGCGCCTCGTGCTTGGCAGCCGCATACGCCGTGTCGCTCCCGGCGGCCTGCACCGCCGTCCGGAGCACCGCGTCGGCCGAATCGAGCTGGTTTCGCTCGACGTACAACGACCCAAGCTGGAACAGGGGTTTTGGGTTGCTGGGCGCCAGAGCGTACGCCTGGTGCAGCAACCGGCTGGCTGAGTCTGCGTTCCCGGCCTGCCACAGCGTGAGCCCCTGATTTGCCACCGCGCCGGCGAGCTCGGCCCGGTAGCCGTCGATTTCCGCCTTGCATTGTGGCGCCAGCGCCTCTGCCCGGTCGAACGACGAATCGGCACCGGCTGCGTCTTCCATCAGGATGTAGTACCGGCCGAAGTAGTACCAGGCACCGGGGTTCTTGTCTTGTTTGTCGTCTCGAATGGCGCGCGTCAGCACATCCAGGGCCTGGCGCAGCATGCGGTCGCGCTGCACGGGCTGCTCGCTCGCGATCTTCAAGTCGAGCACGGCGCTGGTGATCCGGAAGTGCCCGGCAACCACGTTGCACGGCGCCTTGGGCTCGACCCAGGCGCGTTGTCCCGGCAAGGTCGCTGCCCGGGCCAGGAGGAGACCAGCGACGACGGCAGTCGCGCGCATCGAGTGCTCCAGGAAAGACGGGGTTTGGGGAATCTGTCCGGCCTCCTTGCCCTGTCAATGCATCCCAAGACCGAGATCCTGTTGGGCCTCCGCGACGGCTTCGAACAGCTCGTCGAACGAATCGATCACGAACAACACATCCTGCAGGTGATCGATCTCGAACGGCTGGTTGAGCACGGCCGGGAGCGAGAACGGCCGACGGTCGCACCTGGGACCGAGCGCGTTCGCGGCGTCCCCGTGCGAGGAGATGAGGCCACTCCCGTACACCTTGATCTCGCCCTGCTCCCGGATCAAGCCGAATTCCACCGTGAACCAGAACAGGCGGGCCATGGCTTGGACTTGCGGATCCGTCCTGGCAGTGGCTGCCGACGCCCCAAACCGTTGCAGAAACGACGCAAACACCGGATTGGCATGCAGCGGCACGTGCCCGAACACGTCGTGGAAGATGTCCGGCTCGGGGAGGTAATCGAGCTGAGCCCGGGGACGGACTTTCACCGTCGTGGGGAACCGGCGGTTGCCGAGACATTCGAAAAACTCCCGGGCCGGCAGAAATCCGGAGACCGGTACGGCCATCCACCCCGTCCAGGCGCTCAGCCGGCGATTGATGTCCGCCAGCTCCGGAACGCGTTCGGGTTGCAGCCCGATCCGCTCCGCGCCCTCGAGAAACAGCTGGCTTCCGGTGTCCTTGAGCGCGGCCATGCGTCGCTGGTACAACAGGGCCCACACGGCGTGGTCTTCGGACGTATACGTGCTCCAGTCCTGGGTAATGAAGCGTGGGCCGGCCGGAGTCGCCGCCGCGGCTGGTTCTGGCATCGGAGCATCCTTTCGTTTCCTCGGGATAACAAAAACGCGGCCCGTGAAGTGTCACGGGCCGCGTCGGCTGCTCGGGTTATTGCGCTACTGACTTTAGCTGCGCGAACGCCCCCGGCGCCGGCCCGTGAGTCGGGTCGGACGATAGCCGTACGCGTAGCGGCGCTGCTCGGTCTTCATCAGAGCGGGCGATGGGATTCGAACCCACGACGTCCAGCTTGGGAAGCTGGCATTCTACCCCTGAATTACGCCCGCCAACTGTCCTAAAATGTTTGGTCCGTCGAGCGTCGTCAACGGCGTCACTCTTTGTGGTAGCGCCAGGCGACGACTCCGGTGCCGATCGCCCGTGTCTGGAACTGGTTTGTGCCGCCCCCGTCCAGGGCCGGGACATCCACCGATTGAGTCGCCACGACATTGCCCTGCGCGCCCAGAAACTCGAACACGAGCTTCAGCGGCGCGCTGCCTTTGTCGTGGTAATTCGTGACCAGGCCTCCGATGCTCGCGCCCTGATCTCCCGGGGTGAAGCTGCCGATACTCACTTCGACCGGGAGCAAGGAATCCGCGATGGTGACGTAATACAGCGCCGAGTCGTTCTTCCCCTTCAGCTGCCACGCCTGCGCGACGAGCCGCAGCGAGGCGCGGTTCATCGGGTCGACGAGGATGAGCCGCTGCGCCATCACGAGCATCTTGTCCGGGTCGCGCAGCGCCAGATACGTGTTGGAGAGGTTGTAGAGACCGTCGCGGCTCTGGGGGGAATGCCGGACTCCCGCGTCGAACGCCTGAGCGGCCAGCTGATAATTCTCCCGTGCCGCGTCATTGCGAGTCTTCATGGCGTTCATCCCGACGGAATCGCACGACACCGTGATCGCGCGGCGTTGCACCGCCGTCAGCGTCCGCGTCCCCCGGCGCTCGTTGCGACAGCTGGCGGTCATGGCGGAGGTATCCGGGTAGCCGGGCGCGGCATTGTAGATCGAGACACCGGCGTTGATCACGCTGACCGGGTCGATCGAATCCGCGTGCGCGACGATGGTCTTGAACACGGAAAACGCCGAGTCCTTCTTCCCGGCCGCGGTCAGCGCGTCTCCCAGCCGCGCCAGCGCCTGAGCATCGTTGGGCACCAGCTTCAGGTACTCCTGATACGCGGCGGCGGCGGAGTCATTCTGCTGCGCCATGAACAACGCGTTCCCGAGATTGAACACCGCGTCCCGTCTCACCGATGAATCCTTGGGGTCGCTGGCCACCTGAGCGGTGCGCCGGAAGTAGAACGCCGCCGAGTCGTACTTGGCACCGTTGAAAAACGCCGTGGCGAGCGTCGTCAACGTCTGGGCATCGCCATCGAAGACCAAAAGCGCCTGACGGAACAGCACGATCGCCGAGTCATAGTTCTGCGCGTTGAGCGCCGTGACCCCGGCGTTGAAGGACGGGACCCACAACGAATTACGACGCCAGAACGCGATGTCGTCGTGACAGCCGGGCATCAGGGTTTCCGCCTTGCGGAACGACGAATCCGCACCCGGCACGTCGCTGCGCACGACGTAGTAGCGAGCCAGGTAGTACCACGCCGCCGGGTTCTTGTCTTGCCCCCCGGTGGAGACCGCCTGCACCAGGGTCCGCTGGGCATCACGCAGATCCTTCTCCCGCTGATCGTCGAAACGCGTTTCCGCCGCGTTCTTGAGATACAGGAGGCCGCTGTTGACCAGGAAGTGGCCCGGCTTGAGGTCGCACTTGGGCGCCACCCACCGTCCTTGCCCGGCGGCGAGCACAGGCGTGAGGGCGAACACGGCGAGGAACCTCGAGATGAGCTGCAGTCGCATGTGAGCTTACTCCTTCACGTTCGCGATCAGGGCTTCGGCGCTGCGCTGTGCGGCGCGCGCCACTTCGAGCGGCGCAAGCCCCATGGCTTGAGCGGCCGCGAGGACATCATCGTATTCCGGCTTCACCCGCGGCGGCGTGCCCGCGGGAGATTCGAGCACCTTCACTCGCACCTGCACATCACTCCCGAGCCGCACCGTCACCTGACGCCGGGGCAGCGTGATGCGCTCCATGCGGACCCGACGGACTCCCGCGGTGGTGCTGTGGCGAAACAGCGCCGCCGTGACCTCGTCCACCAGAGACTCTTCCACCACGGCTTCGCAGCGGAATCCCGTGCGTCCCTTCTTCATTTGCACCGGCCACGTTTGGACGTCCAGGGCGCCCGCGGCCAGGAGCGCTTGCCGCAGCGGCTCGACGTATTCGGGACTCAAATCATCCACGTCGGTCGACACCACCGCCACCTGCCCCGCCTCGGCTGCCGCCTCGGCAACCAGAATCCGGAGCGCGTTGGGGTAGTGCTTCGGATCCCGCGACCCGGCGCCCCAACCCGAGGCCACCATGCGCCAGCGTGCCGGCGGAGGCCCGGCCGATAATACTCGCAACAGGGCGGCACCGGTCGGGGTGGTCGCCTCCCCCTCGACGGGCCCGTCGAGCGAGACCTCCAGTCCTTCGAGCAGCATGGCCGTGGCCGGCGCCGGCACTGGGAGACGACCATGAGCGGTTTCCACCCAGCCGGTTCCCACCGCGACCGGCCGATGGTGAACGGTATCCACGCCGAGCAGCTCGAACCCTTCGATTGCGCCCACGATATCGAGAACGGCATCGACGGCCCCGACCTCATGCAGGTGCACACGATCCGGGGTTACGCCGTGCACCTTGCCTTCGGCTTCGCCGATCAGACGAAAGGCCCGCACAGCCCGGTCTTTCACCCAGGCCGAGACGGGCGCCTGCTCCACCATTTTCACCAGCTCGCCCACATGGCGCCCGTGTGGCTGCTCGGGAATGATGAACTCCACCTTCCGGCATTCGACTCCCGACCGGCGCACGTCGCGTATCGAAACCGAGACACTCGACAAGCCGAGCCGCCCGGGAAGCTGCTCCAGCCAGGTGACCGGTACACCGAGGGACAGCAGCGCGCCCAGCGTCATGTCGCCGCTGATCCCTGCGCTGGGGTCGATGATTGCAATGGACATGGCCGAAGTGGCCAAATATAAATGGCTTAGCCCCGGTAGAGCCACCCGGCGCCGGTGTTGAATAACACCACGCTGTCTCGGGGCTGAATCGCGCCTCGCCGCAACAGCTCGCGGGCGCCGGCCAGCGTGGCCCCACCTTCCGGCGCGGCGTCGATTCCCTCAACGCGCATCAACTGCGTGGCGCCATCGGTCAACGCCGCATCGGTCACGGAGACGGCGCCACCGCCACTCTCGCGCAGCGCGGAGAGAATCAGTCGGTCGCCCAGGGGTCCCGGAACGCGCAGACCGGCGGCCACGGTGACGGGATCTGGCCAGGCCGTGCAGCGTTCGGCGCGCTGATCAAACGCCTCGACCACGGGTGCGCAGCCGGTCGATTGCACGGCATACATTCGCGGCAGTGGACCGTCGATCCATCCGCCATCCCGCATCTCGTTGAACGTCTTCCACATGCCGATCAATCCGGTGCCACTTCCCGTCGGGTACACGATCGCATCGGGCCGGGTCCAGCTCAGCTGTTCCGCGAGCTCCAGTCCGAGAGTCTTCTTCCCTTCGATCCGGTAGGGCTCGCGCAGCGTGGATACATCCAGCGCTCCGGTCTCGGTCGCCCATGCACGGGCTGCCTTGCCGCAATCACCGATGTGTCCGTCGATCAATTCCAGGTCCGCACCGTAACATCCGATTTGCGCCAGGATCGTGGCGGGCGTCGAGCGTGGCGCGAACACGCGCGCGGGCAGCCCCGCGCGGGCCGCGTATGCCGAGAGTGCGATTCCCGCATTACCGGCCGTCGGCACGACGAACCTCGTCGCACCGCCCGCCTTCGCCCGCGTGACCGCCGCGGCCAGACCGCGGGCCTTGAAGGACCCTGTCGGGTTCACGGACTCGTCCTTCACGAGCAGCCGGCCGAACCCTTCGCTCGCCGCGAGCCGGCTGGCGTCGAGCAACGGTGTGCCGCCTTCCCCCAGGCTGACGGCCTGCTCGTCATCCTCGAGCGGCAGCCACTCCCGGTAACGCCACATCGTCCATGGCCGGTCGGACAGCGCCTGCTTGGCCGAAGGCGGAGGCGGTCGGTCGAGGCGCACCAGGTATGGAGCACCGCAGCGATCGCATACGCCCGGCAATCCCTCCCGACTGCGTCGCTCGTGGCAGGCCGAGCACTCGAGCGACCATCCGCCCACACTCACTGATGCACCAGGCGGTCGATGAGCCGTTCCGCCAGTGCGCGGGAGAATCCCGGAAGTGACGCGATCTCCTCGGGCGTGGCGGTCCGGACCCCGGCCACCGAGCCGAAACGTTCCAGCAGCAGCCGGCGACGTTGCGGGCCGATCCCCGGAACGGTCAACAGCTCCGAGGTAATCGTCCGCTTGGAACGCCGGCGCCGGCTGTAGGTCACCGCGAAGCGATGCGCCTCGTCACGGGCTCGCTGCAGCAGCTTCAACGACGGGCTGCGCCGCGCCAGGCGCAGCGGCTCGGCCCGATCGGGCAGGTAGACCTCCTCCTCGCGCTTGGCCAGGCTGGCGAGCGGGATGGCGCTCGCGCCGGCTTCGTTGGCGGCGGACTGGGCAGCGGAGAGCTGGCCCCTGCCCCCGTCGATCACCATCAGATCCGGCAACGGCTTCTCCTCCTCGATCCGTCGCCGCAAGAAGCGCGTCACCACCTCATGCACGGCGGCGAAGTCATCCTGCTGGGGACCACGGATCCGATAGCGCCGGTATTCGGACTTCTTGGGGCGTCCCGCTTCGAACCAAACCAGCGAGCCCACGGTGTCGCGCCCCTGATTGGTCGAGATGTCGATACACACGAACGACCGCGGCACGCTGGCGAGCCCCAGGTCCCGGCCCAACGCGTACACCGGATCCGCGGCGCGCTCTTCGACGTCGAAGGATTCCAGGAGCAGGCTCTCGAGCAGGTGCCTGGCGTTCTGCTCCGCCATCTCCACGAGTTTGGCGTTCGTGCCCCGTTGCGGCAGAGCCCATTCAACCGTCGGAGCCAACGTCCCGATGCCCTCCATGTCCTCCGGCGCGAACGGCAGCAACACCCGGTTCGCCCGCGCGTCGAGTGGGAGATAGAACCGGACCAGAAACGCGGCCAGCACCGCCGCTTCCGCTTCGGCGCCCGCCCGTTCGAGAAAGCGATGCTCCCGGGCGATCAGCCGCCCACCCCGGATGCGCAGGATCACCCCGCACGCGTCGTCACCGTCGCGGGCCAACCCGATGGCATCGACGTCTCCCCCGCCCACGATCTCCACGCTCTGGGGCCGTTCCACCTGTTCCAGCCACGCTAAGGCGTCGCGCAGCTGGGCGGCGCGCTCAAAGTCGAGCTCGGCACTCGCTGTCTGCATCCGCTCCCGCAATCGGCTGCGCACATCGAGGGTCTTGCCCTCGAGGAACAGCAGCACGTCGTCGATCATGCGGCGATAGTCCGCCTGGCTCTGGTAGCCGACGCAGGGAGCGCGGCAGCGCTCGATGTGGTAATCGAGGCACGGCCGGTTGGGCGCATCCGCCGGCAGGTCGTAATGACAGCTGCGCACCGTAAACAACCGGCGGATGATGCCGAGCGTCTGCCGCAACGTTCCGACGTCCGTGTACGGGCCGAAGTACCGTGCTCGTTCGAGCTGGATGCGGCGGACCACGAGCACACGGGGGAACGGCTCACCCAGCGTAACCGCGATGCGTGGGTAGCTCTTGTCGTCCCGCAGGCGGATGTTGAAGCGCGGCTGGTGCTGCTTGATGAGATTGTTCTCGAGCAGCAGTGCCTGGGCCTCGTTGGGCACGAGGATCGTTTCGAGGTCGGCGATTTGGGTCGCGAGCGCGGCTCGTTCCGGGGTGTCCTGGTGGTCGGGAGCGAAGTAGGCGGGGACCCTGGCACGCAGGTTCTTCGCTTTCCCGACATACAGCACTTCGCCGCCGCTGCTCTTCCAGAGATAGACCCCTGGCCGGTCCGGGAGCGTGGCGAGTTTTCTGGCGATCAGCGCAGGTACGTCCATATCCGGGCGGCGTCAGGGTGTTTCATGAGCAGCGTGAGAGCAGCGTAGCTCACGCCAAAGATACCCAGGGCGCCCAGGGCCCTCGGGATCGGTCCCAAACCGCCGGCAAAATGCACGGTCCCCGCCGCCGCGGCACCCGCCAGCAGCGCGGCCACGACGCTGATCCCGAACGCCTGCCAATCCGCGCGCCCCAGCACCCGTCCGATGCGTTTGTCCAGATCCCTGAGATGCAGCACGACGTTCAGTGTCGCTCCCAGTGACGACCCGAACGCGATGCCGGCCGTCCCATACCAGCGCAGCAACAGATAGGCGAGCCCGCCAGAAACGATGAGGGAAAGGGATGCGATCTTGACCGGCGTTTTCGTATCGCGCAGCGCATAGAATCCGGATGCGAACAGTTTTACGGTCGTCTGACCCAGCAGACCGACGCCGTACGCCGCCAGCACGCCGCCCACCAGCAGGGTGTCCGCATCTCCAAACCGTCCGGTCTGAAACAGTGCGGCGACGATCACGGGCCCGAGCACCGCGAACGCCACGGCGGACGGCATGACGAAATAGGTGATGCGACGAAACCCCGCCGCGATACGGGTCCGCAGCTGATCGTTGGGCGTGGTGGCCGCGGCGTCCCGGGACAGGTCGGGAAGCGAGACCGCAGCCACCGAGGTCCCGAACAGGCTCACCGGAAGCACCTGGATGAGCTGCGCGTAGGCCAGGCTCGACACGCCGCCCGGGCCGGCCAGCGAACCGAGAAACGTATCCACCAGTGACGAGAGCTGGGCGACACCGGCGCCGAGCACGAGCGGCGCCCACGCCACCAGGACCTGCCGCACCCCTTCCGGCGCGGTGCTCACCCGCAACGCGATGCCGCCCAGCAGGCGCCAGCAGGTCGGGATCTGGATGGCAACCTGCAGCACGCTCCCCACCACGGTGCCCCAGGCGAGCGCCAACGCCAGCCGGTACAGCTGCTGGTCCAGTGGAAGCGATGAGTCGACGAACCAGGTGGCCGCCGCAACCAGGGCAGCGATCCCCGCAATGTTCCACATCGCGGGTGCCGCGTACGGCAGAAAGAAGCGCCGATGCGAATTGAGTACGCCGAGACACCAGGCCGAGCAGACCATGAGGCCCGACATGGGAAACAACAGCCGCATCAACGTGACGGCCACGGTGCGCGTTTCGGGGGCCAGCCCCGGGGCCAGCACGCTGGTGAGCTGAGGAGCAAAGACGACGCCGACGACGGCCAGGACCCCGGCGGCGAGCAGCAGCAGTCCCGCTACGGCCCCGGCAAGGGCCCGGGCCGCGGACTTGTCCTGACGCTCGTTCAGTGAGGCATAGGCCGGGATGAAGGACGCCGACAGCGTCCCCTCGCCAAGCAGACTGCGGATCGCGTTCGGGATGCGCAGGGCGATTCGGAACGCGTCGGCGATGGCGCCATTGCCGAGGTAGTAAGCGGTGACGCGTTCCCGCACATACCCCAGGACGCGCGTGACGAGGATCCCGGCGGCCACCTGTGCGGCATGCCGGCCGCCGCTCGTGGTGGCGCCAGGCGGAGGGGGGGGCACGTCCTAGCGGCCGCTGCTGCCGGGATTCTTCGGCTTCTCGAGCAGCCGCTGCACGAACTGCAGCTCCTCCTTCATTCCCGTGACCGAACGGTGCAACTCTTCCACTTCACCCTCGAGCAGCTCGACCTTGCGATTCAGATCCTGCAGCTCCGCCCCACCTTCGCTCTTGGCGCCCCCCTCGAGTCGCCGGGCGACGGAGCGACCCAGCGGTGAGTCCACCAGGATGGCGACGATCGGAATCATGAGGGCGACGAACACGAGCACAACGATGGCGATGCCGAACATAGCGACAACCTACGAAGCCACTGCCCAGCGCGCCACTTCATCATGCAAAGCAGCGAACAATGGCGGCCCGTAGCGGATGGCCATGGACGCGTAGGTCAACGCGCGTTCCTGCGGCAGGCCGCCTGGATACAGCGAGGCCCGCGCGCGCGACAGCTGGCTGAGGATCGTTTCGTTGCCGCGCTTCAACGCCGCGACGAGCCTCTTCTCGATGTCCTGTGAGCCCGCCAGGGCGGCGTTGCGGGCAGACTCGACGGTTCGTTCCAGTGTGGGATCGAGCTGCGCCACGCCGGCGGCCAATCGGTCATACGACGTTCTCACCTCACGGCGCAATGCTTCCAGCGCCGCGTTGACCTCGGCCGGCAGCTGCTCGCGTACGACGCGCGCCTCCAACGCGCCCGGTGGACCATCGAAGTCACTCGGGACGAGGTGGTGTTTGTCCGACACGCGGGCAACGCGGGCTTCGATCAACAGACCCGACCAACGCGGCACGGGCGTCTGGGGTGTCACTCCCAGGGCGCGATACAGGGGACCCGTCTCCGCCAGGTATCGCAGCTCTCCCGGTCCGGCCAGATAGGCCACGGTGGGAAGCAGGGCGGCCTCGACCACGGGTCGCAGCAGCACGTTCGGGGACAAGCGGTCGGGCCTGTCAGCCGCGATCTTCTCCAGGTCCGCGCGGACGAATCGCTCGCCGCCGCGGCGGGTGACGAACGCGCCGCCCTCCCCGCGCAACCGATCCCTTCCCAGCGATCCCTCGAGCAGCACCGGCGACAACCCGTCCGGCAACGTCAACTCCAGCGCCCGGACCAGCCAGGGAGCCATCTCCTGTTTCACCGCCGTCGCGTATGGTCGCAGCACCGCCAGGCCGTAGCCGCCGAGCAGGGCCTGCACCGCCGCCGCGCATGCGTCGGCGAGATTGGTGTCGGGTTGGTAGGCCGCCCGCAGCCACGACAGCACTTCGCCCTTGAACTCGCTCTCCGGCGTGTCGGCGCGGAGCTGGTCGAGTGCGGTGAGCACTTCGGGTCCGCACGCCTCGCGGCTCAGCGGAGTGGCCGGGGCGTCCGCCGGGCGGTCGCGCAGCACGATCCGCGTCGGCTCCCCTGCCCCATTGAGCACCAAGGCCCAATTCGCCTCGTGGAAGTCGTGATCGTCGCCGGCGACCCAGAACACGGGCACCACCGGAACCCGCCGTTCACGCTCGAGCCGCGCCGCCAACGCGATCGCCGACAGCGCCTTGTACACGGTGTAGAGCGGTCCGGTGAACAGCCCCGGCTGCTGGCCGGTAGTCACGACCAGCACCTCGCCCGCGGCGAGCCGGTCCCGGCCCGGTCCCGGCAGCGTGGCCCCGAGCACGGCCTGCGACACGCGCCGCGGAACGCCGTCGCGCGGCCGAACCGGCGGAGCAAATGGAGTCGCCGCGATGCGTGGGATCACGAGCGTTCACCCAGCAGAATCGCGCGCGGGCTGTCGGCCGCGAACGGCCGCCCCTCGTAGTCCCCGAACCGGTCCAGGACGCGAAACCCGTTGCCTTCCAGCAGCGCGCTCAGGTCATCCGCCGAAAAGAGGCGGACCCGCTCCTGAAAGCTGCGGCCCTCATCACGCATTTCGATCTCTTTCACCACATAGCGGCCTTCCTCGCTGAAGCGCCGTCGGACGAGCACGGCGGTCGGCAACTCCGCGATCTCCTCCGTGTCGCGCCGCAGCGAGCGCCGGACCTGATCGGCGTTGAGGTAGTCGAGCACGAAGCGCCCACCCGGGGTCAATGCCGCCGCGATCTGCTGGACCACGAGGCCGTGCTCGCGATCGTCGCGGAAATAGCCGAACGAGGTAAACAGATTCACGGCCACGGTGATACTGCCGGGCCGAAACGGCAGCTTTCGCATATCGCCGCGCACCAGCAGGGCCCGCGTGCGCAGGCGGGCCCGATGCAGCATGGCCGGCGACAGGTCGAGCCCAATGACCCGCGCGCCCGCCTGCTCCAGCTCGGCCGCGTGCCGGCCGGCGCCGCAGGCGAGGTCGAGGACCGGTGCCCCTGGAGCCCACGGAGCGATGCGCTGCACCAGCGCCACAGCTCGACGCGCGTCCTCCGAGTCCCGGTGGGGATAGAGGGCGTGATACTCCTCCCCGAACCACTGTTCGAACCATTCGGTCATTCGCCGAACGCCTCAACTTGAAAGAGGTAGAGCTCGGTCTCGGGTTCCCGCCACGCGTCGGCGTCGAGGCCCGCCTTGCGGCATACGCCCGCCAGCAGCTCGGCGGCGGACCATCCCTGCTCCCTGGCCACTTGCGGGAGCAGGAGACCCTGGCGCCATCCGCGCCGGATCAACACACCATCCTCCCCCAACCGCACGCGGGCCGGATCCCGCTCGGGAAACGGTCGCGGCTCCGACAGCACCGAGATCTCGATTCGCACGGCCGCGACGTCTTCCGGCTCGAGCGGCGGAAATCGCGGATCGTCGAGCGCGGCCGAAACGGCCATCCGCGCGACCACCTCCGCCAGCGGCCGGTCGGCCATGATATGGCCGACGCACCCGCGCAGCTCCGGCCCGTGCCGCAGGGTCACGAACGCGCCCCGCGGCAGCTGCAACACGGGGCTGTCCGGAATCGGCACGTCGACCTCCGCGCGCACACCCGCCATGAGCGCGGCACGCGCCAGCGCGAGCAGCGCGCGACGGGCCTCGGCATCGAGCTCAGGGCTCGCGATGGTACGGTTCTCCCCGGCGAATGGTGAACGCGCGGTACAGCTGCTCCAGCACGATGACGCGGGCCAGCTCGTGGGGAAACGTCATCGCCGAGAGACTCCAGACCCGCTCTGCCCGCTCCAGCACCGGGCCGGGCAGCCCGTCCGCCCCACCGATGGCGAGCACGACCTCCCGGCCTTCCTGATCCCAGAGGGCGGTCCAGCGCGACAGATCGCGCGAGGTCCAGGGCTCTCCCTCCCGGGACAGTGCGACAAGGCGCGCCGACTCGGGAATGGCTCCGATCAGACGCGCCTCGTCTTTCACTTCGCGCTCTTCCAGATGGGTGTAGCGCCGCACGCGTTTCGCGTATTCGTCAGCCGTCGCCCGCAGCGCCGCGTCCCGCATGCGGCCGACCGCGACGACGCAATACCGCATCAGGCATACATCCCGCGCAGCCGATGCGTGGTGGCCACCCGGTCGATGGCCAGCATGTACGCGGCGATCCTCATGCTCACCTTGTGGCGCTCCGACAAGGTGACCACCTCGTGGAACGAGCGCGTGATGATCTGCTCCAGGCGCCGGTTGACCGTCTCCTCGTCCCAGAAGTATCCGCCCCGGTCCTGCACCCATTCGAAGTAGCTCACCGTGACCCCACCCGCGTTGGCGAGAATATCGGGAATCACGAACACGCCCTTCTCCTCGAGAATCTTGTCGGCCCCGGCGGTGGTGGGCCCGTTGGCACCTTCGCAGATGATTTTTGCCTTGATCTTGCGGGCATTCTTGCTGGTGATGACGTTCTCGAGCGCCGCGGGCAGCAGCACGTCGCAGTCCACGGTGATCACTTCTTCGTGCGTGATCGCTTCGGCGCGCGGATAGCCCGCGAGCTGGCGGTGCTCGCGAACCCAGGCGACCAGATCGGGGATATCGAGTCCCTTGAGGTTGATCAGTCCACCCGACTTGTCGGAAACCGCGACGATCGTCGCCCCCTCCTTCAAGAGGAATTCCGCCGCGATCGACCCGACATTGCCGAACCCCTGGACCGCGACTCGCGTCTGTTTCATCGGGAGGCCGGTCTTGGCCAGCGCTTCGCGCGTGACGAACATGCACCCCCGGCCGGTCGCTTCGCGGCGGCCCAGCGAGCCGCCCATCGCCACCGGTTTCCCCGTCACGACTGCCGTCACGGTGTGGCGCTTGTGCATGGAGTAGGTGTCCATGATCCAGGCCATCACGCGTTCATTCGTATTCACATCGGGGGCCGGGACGTCGGAATCCGGACCCAGGGTCTCGATGATGTTCGCCGTGTAGCGCCGCGTGACGCGCTCCAGCTCGGCCATCGACATCGTGGCCGGATCGCAGACGACCCCACCCTTGGACCCGCCGAACGGGATGTTCACGACCGCGCATTTCCAGGTCATCCACGCGGCCAGCGCTTTGACCTCATCCAGAGTGACCTTGAGGTCGAACCGGATTCCCCCCTTGGCCTGGCCGCGCGACGTATTGTAGAGCACCCGGTAGCCGGTATAGACCTCCACCTCCCCCCTGTCCCGAAGCACCGG
>Ga0075423_10001526_pt1 | contig 20448 bp, 13 predicted proteins | sample SoiMethybrSBSTD2_FD_80114 | JGI IMG/M metagenome (GOLD analysis project Ga0075423, IMG submission 80114) | Bulk soil microbial communities from a Populus tree surrounding site in Tennessee, USA - Soil MetaG P. TD hybrid SBSTD2 | ecosystem: Environmental > Terrestrial > Soil > Tree plantation...
TATCCGCGAACTCGAGCACACCATCGAGCGCGCAGTTCTTTTGGGCAAAGGCGCTCTCATCGGAGTGGAGGACCTGCCGGCTCATTTGGTTGCGCGTAGCGAATCCGCCGTTGTTTTGGCCCAAGCCCTTGCCAAACAGTCTACCCTTCGCGATCTCGAGCGGGAATACATCGGAAAAGTTTTGGAAACCACTCACGGCAACAAGACGGAAGCGGCAAGAATTCTCGGCGTGGACCGCACGACGCTCTACCGTAAGCTCGAAGAATACAAGTTCAAGGACTAACAATGAGTCAATCGAAAGCCCGTTCAGGCAGTCGAAAACAAGGGCATTAGAGCGGGCCGATCTCGGCCATGCTGGCGTCGAAGGTGATTTTTTCGTTTTGTTCGGGCTGGCGCAAGATCCAGAAAGGATCTTTGCCCTGGCGGACGGCATCAATCGAATCCTTGATCATGTTGCGGAGCAGGATGACGCCTTGGTCGGAGGCGCCGAGATGTTCTTTACTGCGGTCGTAGATATCGCCCTGGCTTTCCTGGGCGACCCGGTCTTGGTCGTGTGAAGCAATACGCCACCAACCGTCGTCGACGCGCGTGTAAACTCCCGGCTTGTCGTCTTCGAATCCGACGGTCTTGAGAACCAATGGTTTGCCACGATTCGCTTCGTCGTGGGGCGTGAAGCGCAGCCAGAATGTCGTGGTCTTAGTGTCATCCGTCGGGACGCGGAAACGGATCGCATGATCCGGAATGCGACCTTTGCGCGCGGTAGTGTGACGGGTGTGCGAGGGAAAAACCCAATGCGAGTGTTTTGGCTTGGATACGCCCGGCACATGCATGGTGATCTTCGCGCCATAAACGGTTTGCTGCCAACCGATCTCTGGTCGCTGCAAGGCCATATGCGGATATTCAGGCGCATGGAGCGCGACAAGATGAGTTTGATCCACGGAGTTCTCGGCGCGTTGGAGCCAGTTGCAATATTCCGTGCCGGCGCCGATGACGCGCTCGCCACTTTCTTCGAAAAACAAATCGTAGCGCGGCAGTAGCGGTGCAGGCTCAGGGCCGATGTAGGCGAAAATGAATCCGGCGATTTCCTGAGCTTTGTACGCAGGATGCTGGATGCGGTCTTTGAAGGTACTATCGGCAGGCTCTGCCGGCTGCTCCAAGCAGCGCCCGTTCACATCATAGAGCCAACCATGGTAGCAACAGCGGACGCCGCGATCTTCGACGCGGCCGTACTCTAACGATGTGCCGCGGTGGGAACAGTGAAGTTCGACAAGACCAAGCCGAGCGCAGCCGTCACGGAAGAGGACGAAGTCTTCGCCAAGCAAGCGCACTTTTGTCGGACTGCTTTTTTCTTTGACGTGGTCGGTGAAGCCGACCGGCCACCAATAGCGCCTGAGCATTTCTCCAGCCGGCGTGCCCGGTCCGACCCGCGTCACTAGCTCGTTTTCTTCCTTGGATAGCATGGACGAAACCTCCGAAACGGCTCGACGAAGTCAGAATGGTTCCAGTCGTTCAAAACAATTCGCCAAGTTCATAAGTTCAAGGCTCAAAATTTCAAAGTCATTCGAGTGTTCATGAGCCCTTCAATATCTTCGCTAATTCCTCTTTGAACTGGAGCCCTTCAGCGTCTTCAGATTTGAGATAGTAATTGATCGAGAGCTTTGGCTCTTGGACGGCGATTTTATTTTCCTTGAGATACTTTTGCATCAAAGTTCCATCGACCAGGTGCGAGCTGCGCGACTCATGCTTTTGCAGGACGCCTTGTGCCTCTTTGGTGGCCATAAAGGAAACGAAGAGCTTGGCCAAATTGGGATGGACCGAGTTCTTCGGCACACTGAGTTGAAAATAGTCGGTGTTGGTCGGAGTCACGCCCGGTACGGCAATCAGCGGTGAGCCCTTGGGCTGCCATGTCCACATCGCACTTAGCGCATCGCCAAAATTGGCCATGATGGGAAATTCGCCGCTCACGACGCGCTCTTCTTCGCTGTAGCGCAAGCGCCCGCCGCTAATCGCCACGAGCTTGCGGGTGTAGTCTTTGACTTTCTCCTGTCCCCAGACAAGCGACAGTTCGGCGAGCCATGCGACGTAAGGTGGAATAGCGATCTTGCCGGCCCAGGTCGGGCTCAGCTTTGGATCGATCAGGTCGGCGTAATTTTTCGGCGCCTTGTCCTTGGGAATCAAGTTGGCGTTGTAAACAATGCCGTTGGGTGAAGTGTAGGTCAGGACCGTTTCATTGGGAAAAATTTCCATCTCTTTGGTCACCCAGGAAAAAATTCCCGAGTAGTTTACTTTCTCCAGCGCGCTTTCCTTGTGAAGCAGTGCCTGATGTGATTGCGACCCGAGGAAAATATCCGATGAGACTTTCCGTCCGGATTTGATTTCAGTGATATGCCGCGCCGCCCGCGCGTTCATATCCGGTCCGGCGGCGAAGCTAATCTTCATGTTGAGGCCGTAGCGCTTATTAAACGCCGCTTCGATCTCCGAAAGTCCCTTGCGGCCGCCGAAGGTTTGCGCGCCGGCGATGAAGACGAGCTCATCTTCCTTCTTTGCGCCCGCGATCAACGATTCCAACGTGTCCGCAGCGGGCAGAGGCCGCGCGGCAAAATGTGCCACTGCGAGCAGCAGCAGGCTCAGTTGTGCTGATTTATTCATTCCCCGTAGCATGGCATGACCGCCCTCCGCTCAGCCCACCTGAAATTCGCCGGGCACGGGGCTCAGAATTTCGTTTTTCGCCGGGTTGCGAATGGTTCCCACTGGGTCCTGACCGTTCTGCACGGCGTCGATGCATTGCTTGAACATCCGCCGCAGCAGGATCACGCCTTCATCTGATACGCCGAGATGTTCGCCACTGCGGTCGAAAACCGGTCCCTGGCTTTCCTGAGCGCAACGGTCCTGATCGCCGCGCGCGATCCAGCCGGTCTCTTCGTCCCATCGGTATTTACCCGGCGTGCTGTCGCCTAAACCTTGGTCCTGCTGGTCTTTGGGCACCTTCGCCGACACTTTGCCGTCGACGACCGGGGCGAAGTAAAGCGTAAAGTGCATCGTATTGGCGTCATCGACGGGAACGCGCCAGCGCAGCGCTTCGTAACCCTCGTGGGTCGCGGCGAATGCCGCCGGGTGATCTTCATTCAAGTGATAGCCGACTTTATTCATGTTAGGCATCAAAAAATGGCTCACTGTCATGAACGAACCCTCGGGAACTGTGCGGGTGAAGGTGTCGCGGATGCCGAACTCGGTGATCTCGGATGTCAGCTTCTCGTCGGACCACAGGCGAGTCTTAGGTGTGCGGTGGAGCCATTTAAAGTGATGCTGGTCGACGCTGTTCTCGACGGTTTGCAAAAAGTTACAGTGGATTAACCGCGCCGCCAGCGAGCGCACGCCGTCCTCCCGAACCAGAACATCCCAGCGCGGCAGGAGCGGCGCCGGCTCCGGGCCGATGTAGGCAAAAATAATTCCGGCCGCCTCCTGCGCCTTATAAGCTTTGTGGCGAACACGATCTTTGAACGTGCTTTCCGGCGGCTCGCCGGGCATCTGCAAAATTTTCCCGTCGATGTCGTAGAGCCAGCCGTGGTAACAGCAGCGCAAACCGCCGTCTTCGACATGACCAAACTCCAGTGACGTGCCGCGGTGGGAGCAGCGCAGGGTGAGGAGCCCGACCCGGCCCTGGTCGTCGCGAAAGAAAACCAAATCCTCGCCGAGTAGACGCCGGCGGATCGGCCGGCCTTTGAGCTCTGCGCTAAAGCCGATGGGGTGCCAATAGCGGCGCATCATTTCCCCGCAGGGCGTGCCTGGACCGACATGGGTGATCAATTCATTTTCTTCAACGTTGAGAGCCATAGTCAGTCTCCCGAATCAAAATTGAGGGATCAATAATTGCACGAAGAATATTCGACAATTAAGCGAAGTGTCAACCGACGAGTCAGGGACAAAGATTTTTCTCTTCGTTCGAAATGACATGCCGGTACAGGCGATTCCGGGTCCTGCCGGAGTTCGTCATTCCCGCATGCTTTTAGCGGGAATCCAGGCGAGACCCAGACTGGACCCCCAATAAAAACATTCGAGGATGACGATTCGGGAGGCAGTTGTCACAAAGGTTTGTCGCGATTCCCATAGCCCACCGCCTGTTTCACGCGAAGATGCAACACTCTCAACGAATTCCCTTTCGCTCTAAGAACGCTTTAAACCCTTCACGCGGCGAGTTGGCTTGTAGCTTGCCCTTTCGCGCATTTTGCTCGGCATCAAAGCGTTCGCGCCAGGTCTTGCCGATATCGTCGTTGAGTAATTGTTTGATACCTTGCACCATACGCGGATCGTTTTCGCTGATCTGTTTCGCCATTTCAATCGAGGCATCGCGCAGCTTGGCGCATGGGACGACTTGATTGAGCAAGCCGATCCGTTCCGCTTCTTCGGCTTTGACCGGCCGTCCGGTATAGAGCAGCTCTTTGGCTTTGGGTAATCCGACAACCAGAGGCAGAGACCAAGTCGAGTTCGCGCGGCCATACTTGGCGGCGAGAAATTGAATTTCGGCGTGCTCGCAACCGATGCGAACGTCGACCATCGTTGTCAATTGCGCCCCGGCGCCGTATGCCAGACCGTTGATTGCGCCGATCATCGGCTTGGTGAAAGTGGCCAAATGCCAATTCGCTTCGCGCCGATTCTCACTACGCGCGGCCATATCCTCGGGCGTCGATTTTACCATTTGCATGATATCGCCGCCGGCGGAGAAGGCACGCAGGCCGGCGCCGGTGAGAATGACGACCCGCGCGTCTTCGTCGTTCTCGATCTTGGTGAGCTCCTCATCCAGCTCGCAGGCGAGCTCATAGCTCATCGCATTGAGTTTCTCCGGACGGTTCAAAGTGATGATGGCAACTTTGTCGACCCGCTCGGCGAGAATGTTTTGATAACCCATCTCTCTCTCCTTCCAGTGGGGGCATTACAACAGAAAGGCAATTAAGGAGCAATGACACAAACGGATCATAGGGCGTGGAGATAGATTTGGACTCACCGAAATTGACGGGGCGCCTCATGGAAGTTGTTTAGGATTCTCGCGCGGGGTTGCGGATGTGATGAGCCAGACGCCGATCAGAATGAGCGCGCTGGCCAAGAATTTGCAACGGCATCACGGTTTCAGCGAATAACTTCCAGCTCATCAACGGGGATGGAAATGTAAAGCAACCGCGGTGCTGATGCGAAACTGAAATTGAAGGATTAGGCTTTGGGCAGTAAAACTTCGACGCGTAACCCTTGCCCGTTTTCCGGGGTTTTCAGGGCTATTTTCCCCGACATGCGATCGATAATATCGCCGACGATGGCTAGCCCCAGTCCCGCGCCGTCGGTAACTGCACTATCGGCGCGGTAAAAGCGGTGGAACACCGCTTCACGTTCGCTTTCGGAAATCCCCGGCCCGGTGTCGCTGATGCTGAGGCAACACATGCCGTCTTGTGGCAGCACGTTGATCCTTATGCTGCCTGAATCGGGCGTGTACTTGATGGCGTTGTCTAGCAAATTACTGATCATCAGCTTCATTAACAGTTCGTCCGCGCGCACTCGGGCTTCTTCATGACCTTCTAGAGAAATATCTAACCGCCTTTCCGCTGCGACGTTGGCCATCTCGGCAATGACTGCGGCAGTGGCGTGATAAAGCGGAACGGCTTTCAGGTGCACGGGCTGATGGCTGACCCGCGCCGCCCGCAGCAGCTGCTCCACCAGATGAGTCGCTCTGTTAGTGCTGCGTGTCAGATCGCCGATGAGCGCCATTCGCTGGCTCTCGCCATCCTCTTTGGCCAACATTTGCAACTGCAATTTAAGCCCCGCTAGAGGCGTCCGAAGCTGATGGGCGGCGTGATCGGAAAAGCGCCTTTCCGCCGTTAAAGAATGTTCCAGCTTGGACAGTAGCTGATTGATCGATTGGCCCAAAGGTGAAAGATCACGGGGCAAATCTTCGACTGGAATGCTCGAGAGATCATCCGGTGAACGGCTACGTATCGCTCGAACAAGGCTTCGGATAGTTCCCAGGCCGCTTTTGATTCCCAGCCATATCAGCAATCCGACGGCCGGAACCAAGATCAGCAAGGAAAAAGACAAATGCAGCAGAATATTCGCTACTAGTTTATTTCGCAGCGCCCTCTTTTCTCCGACTTCAATGGTCACAGCGCTATTAGGCACCGCTTGTGTGTAGATTCTCCATTTCTCATGGTTATATTCCACGTCCGAAAAACCGACGCTTTGCTGAGAGATGGTTGCAGGCAAAGCGGTATCGGAAAACATCATGATCTTGCCTGATACCCATATCCGAAACATTCGTGCATCGGCGTACTCGTCCGCCTCTTTGCTGGCGGCATGCTGATTATTGAAGTCTAGATCGATTCTCGGGAGTTTTTTGGTTTTGTCTGAACCGGCTTCACGGAACTCGTCTTCCACCAGAGCCCATAGCACGCTGGCGTCATTGATGAGTTGGGCATCATAGACATTGTTGATTTCGCGTTTCGCGCTCCGGTAAGCAAAGAGCCCGATAACCGCTATCGTGACTAGAATGGTGGGCGCAATGCGCAAAAACAGCTTGCGGCTGAGCGTGCCGTTTTTCATGCCTCGATCATATAGCCGACGCCGCGAATGGATTTGATGAACTCGCTGCCTAATTTTTTTCGCAACGAGTAGATAGCGACTTCAGTCGTATTGCTCTCAGCCGCGTTTTCCGCGCTGTAGAGGGCATACTCGATGTCGCTTTTGGTGATATACTTGCCGGCGCGCTCCATGAGCAGCTTGAGCACGCGATATTCTTTCGCGGTCATCACGACTTGCTTGCCCGATTTTCTTACCACGGTGGCGGCGGGATCGATCTCAACATTCCGACATTTGAGCACGGTTTCGACCCGTCCTTCGCTGCGCCGAATCAACGCGCGCAGACGCGCGAGCAATTCATCCAGATCAAATGGTTTCACGAGATAATCGTCGGCTCCGCTGTCCAAGCCTTCCACTCTTTGAAGGGAGGTGTCTCTAGCCGTCAGCACAAGGATAGGAATCCTGTTTTTCTTTCGGCGCGTTGCTTTAAGCACTTCCAAGCCGTTGATTTTCGGCAGGTTGATGTCCAATATTGCCGCGGCAAAATCGCAATCCGACAGCGCGGCCAGAGCCGACTCGCCGTCTTGCAGCCAGTCCACGCCGTAGGCATGTTTCTCCAGCGCTTTGGTCAGAGAGGAGCCGAGTATGTGATCGTCTTCGACAAGCAGCAGGCGCATGGGCTTAAGCATTCCGCTTTACTTCGAATAGATCAACACCCCGACCGAGTGAAGTATGCTGTTTCGTAAACCGGGATGAGAGACTGCGGAAAAAGCGCCTATTTCGTGTTTCCCGCCCTTGCCTCAATTCTAACGGGCTCGTAAACCAGCGCTTGCTTGATCGCCGCGTCGATTTGCGTGGCCATCGGGTTACGCTTGGAGCAACTCGCAGTACTTGCCGTAGACACCGGTGCCCTTGGCGATCCCGAAAAGAGTGTCGGCCCGCCGGGTCGCCTTCGGCGTGAGTGCGATGGCCGATGCCCGGTAACAATTTTCGCGGGTTCCGCCATTTGAGATTTCCTACGTTAGTGAGATTGTTGCCGATTGGACTAGGCCAGCGACTTGCAGAACCTCAACTGATCGCGCGGGGACTTAGTTGACATGGCAACTGACCGTCGGGTACGCTGAAATAATCCGGCGGCTTAGATGACGACGCGGCGGTTAACTTAGGAGGATTCTATGGCTAAACCCGAAATTAAATCGGAAGCAGACGCATTCCGTCAAGCGTTCCACGAGCGCATGCACGCTAACCACATGTATGGTCTCTGGGAACTGGCGAGCCAAATGACGCCGCATCCTCAACCCAAAATGATTCCACATATGTGGCGCTGGTCGACGACGGAGTCGTTCATAGAGGAATCAGCTCGGGCCGTGCCGGTCGGCGACGAGCGGCGCGCGTTGCAGCTTTTCAATCCTGGTCTCGGTGGCCGCTGGGCGACGACCAACAACCTGATTGCCGCCGTACAGATTCTCTTGCCGGGTGAAGTCGCGCGCGCGCACCGCCACACGCCGACGGCGATCCGCTTCATCATTGAAGGTACGGGCGCTTATACAGCGGTCGACGGCGAGCGCGTTTACATGACTCCGGGCGACTTAATTCTAACGCCAAGCTGGGCATGGCACGATCACGGCAACGAAACCAAAGAGCGAGTCGTGTGGATGGACGGGCTCGACATCCCGTTGATCGCATCGGTCGAAGCGATGTTCTTTCAGTTCTACACGGCGGAGCAGGTAGCGCCCACGCGTCCACCCAACGCGTCGAAGCAGCTCTTTGGCCATGCGCATATCAGCCCAACATGGGTCAAGGAAAAGCTGAAATCTTCTCCGCTGCTGCTTTATTCATGGGATCAAACTTGGCAAGCGCTAGACGAGCTGCGTGATCATGAAGGAAGTCTTTTCGACGGCATTGCTCTTGAGTATCGTCATCCGCAGACGGGCGGGCCTGTGATGCCAACCATGGCCTGTTGCGCGCAACTCCTGCGGCCCGGCGAGCACACAAAGGCGCATCGGCACACGGGCAGCGCGGTTTATCACGTCGTTAACGGCGAAGGATTCACAATCATCAACGGTCAACGTTTCACCTGGCACAAGGGCGATATCGTCGCTCTACCGCCGTGGGCGCTGCACGAGCATGCGAATTCCTCCGCGAGCGCAGATGCCGTGCTGTTCTCGATCCAGGATTTGCCGGTGCTGAGCGCGCTCGGCCTCTACTATGAGGAGGAACTCAAAGAAAACGGCGGACACCAGGAAGTTACATCGACGTTTAAGGCGACGTGATTCCCCCGGGTTGGCGAGACTCAAGGTGAAGCAACTGGACGCGACGAGCCATTAGCCAATCTCGTCGATGGCCGAACCGGCAAAGGCCGTTTGGAAGGACAAATTAGTAGATGGAGATCGCGTCTATATTCCGCTCGGACTTGCGCTGGGCCACATGGCTGACCGAGGAGCCAAAAGAAAAATAGTCTTCCCTGTGATTCACGTTGTAAGTGCAGAGGGCTGGCTATTTGGATGCTTGACCGTCAGAGTTTTTTGCTGGCCTCGCTTTCCGTAAAGCTCAAGAAAGAGATTATAGAAGGAAGAAACGGTGCGGTCTTCGCCTTGTTGGTGTCCTTCCCTATCTCGATACGAGAGTGTGATGGAAATTGGCCATTTGTGCAGCTCAACTAGCTCGACCCCCTTGGCGTCGAGATAAGCACCGACCGTGCGCAAGGTATTCGAAACACTGTAAAAGTCCGGAAGCCGCCGCGGTCTGGAACGCTTTGCTCGCCCGGCTTGGGATAATTTTTCGACGTCGGCCAAGCGGAAAGTTAATGACTCAGCAATGGAACCGCTGCGCAATTGCAAGTACCACTGTCGTACCTTCGTACGTAGCGAGTTGGTCTCGTGAGGCGTACCCTCAATGACATACCTGTCTGCCAGTCGCTTTAGTTCGAACACAGTAATATTTCTAGCTTCGAGCGCCTGGCCAATAGCTCGGAGATCTTCGTCGTAGGGTTTGGTCGCCGCCATAGCACACCTCCGGTTAAATTGGGCTATTATATTCGCTCGGCGGCTAGAAACAAATCGAAGAAAATTGCGTTGTTTTGCCAGACGGGATGGTTTCACCACCGAGGCGTCCGAGGAGGGCAAGGCGATAAGTAAAAGCACACGCAAGGAGTCTTGGGAGCACGGGGTCCAAGAAAAGAAGTGGCTGATGCGAGCCGTTAAGAACGTTCAAGTCGTTGAAGATAATCGATCTCTGTGGCCTCTGTCTCTGTGGTGAACTCTTCTTATGGCTCGCCTGGCAATGGACCGAAGGCGGCCGCCGGGCGGCGGTGTTTGGTTGCTGCTTCATAGGCCGACGCCGCTTTCAAGATCGTCGATTCCTCGCCTGGTCCCGCCCAGAACGACAAGCTGATCGGTAAGCCCGGCGCATCGAGCAACGTCGGTTCGGTGCCGGAAGCATTTCGATAACTTTTGGTATCCGAGCTGAGCACGAACTTGGGTTCGTAGACGACGCGGTTGAATCCGGCCGGCACGACGATTTCCGGAATACCCGCGTCGGCGGTGAAGGCAAAGCGATTGCTCGGCCGGCTGTTGATCTCGGGCTCGACCGGGCCGCCGATCTTGGGGATAGGAACAGTGGTCAGCGGGTTCACCAAGACATCGAGATTATTTTCACGCATCACTTTGAGCACCACGCGCTGCATCACCTCGCGCATCTTGATGCGCTCTGTTATCCCGTTGGAGCGAATATCAGCAAGATTTTGCCAGTTGATGAAAGCGGCCAATTTATCCCCGGAATAATAAGTCGCGTTGGCATTGAGCGAGGGCCAGTCTTTGACCTTGGCGTCACCGCGGCGCAGCAAATATTGGCTAAGATGAAACCTGAAGCTCGACGTGCGTGGAAAAATAGTAATGCGGCGGAGATTTAAATTGGGCGGGAAAGGCTCCAACCCTTCGGCGGCGCGGGCCATGTACTCCGCCGGAGACAGCGTTCCGCCGCCGGGTGTCTTGCCAACATTGACGTTGATCTTACCGGCGAAGACGGAAAACTCCGCCTCGCCGGCGCTGTTTGTCTTGAACAGATATTCGGGCATATGGAACGGCAGGATTTCCGCGAGCGCTTCTTGGAAGGTCGGTTTCAGATTGGGTATCGTCGGATCGTCGGGATAGAGCGGATCGACAGATTCAAAGAGTTGGGCGCCCAGCTTGTCACGCAAGATGCTCTTGATCTCTTTGTCGATTTGATCGCTGATGGCTGCGTCGTTGGGAGTGTGCTTGACCATGAATTCGCGCACGATGCCGATGCGCATGCCGGCTAGGCTCTTGTGCTCGGCAAAACTGGCGTAGGGCTTTTGCGAAATCAACACCTTCGGCAATGCGGTATAAATATCGCGGGGGTCGTAGTAGCCCCGCTTCGAGTCTTTCAGAGCGTCGAGCACGATGGCAGTATCTTTGACCGTGCGACAGTGAATCCCGGCGCGATCAATAAACGGATCAGCGCCGATACCACCGCCGAATGGAATGATGGCTTTGCCGGTATTCAAGTTGGCTAGTCCGTTGTAGGCCGCGGGAACGCGGCAGGAGCCGCCGGTTTCCTCGCAAATTGAGCACGTGACTAGATTGGCCGCCACCGAAACGCCGGAGCCAGAGCTCGATGCCGCTTGTGCGGCGGCGCGCTCGGTGTCGTACGGGTTGCAGGGATTACCGGCCCACGTGCTGCGGGAATTGCCCGCGCCGAGCACGACCGCATCGGCCTTCGCGGCGCCGCCGGGATCGCCGCTGGCGCCGTTATATTCGCTTAAGTTGGCCTTGGCGAGAATGATCGCGCCTTTGGCGCGCAGTTGGGCGACAATGGTCGAATCGGCTGGAGGCGCGTCCATGCCATAGGCGACGTCGGCTCCACCGGTGGAGCGCATATCCTTGGTGTCGAAGATGTCTTTAATCGAAAACGGCGTACAGTAAAGCGGCATCGTGACCAGATTCGGATTGGCGCCGAACTGGCGGTCCAGCTCCCGCGCCCGTTCAATGCCATCAGGCTGCGCGCGAAATGCTTCGCAGCTCTGGCTACAACTGCCCGGCAGCGAGCCTTTCGACGGATGAAGGTCGCAAGTGGCCTTGCAGGTTGCCGAGCGCTCGCCGCGGATGTTGACGGTGCTCAGCGAGCGCAGCTGTCCGGCGTTTTTCACGCCGCGGATATAGCCGTAGGTTTGTTGCTTTGCCGGATCGGAGATTGTCGCTTGCATCACGCCGGGTTGAAGCGGAGTTCCGGTGTACTTGGCGATGTCGGGAAAAAGGTTTTTCGGATCTTCCGCGTCATTGGGGTTTACGGGTGCGACGCACATGCCGTCGTAGGCGCGGATGCGGCTGATATAGGCTTGCACCAACTTCTCGCAGGTGATTTGCCGGGACTTGATGGCGCGGTGGATATCTTCGATCTTTGCTTCTTCGAGGTGAAACCTCCATGGTGTTGCCGCCTTGCCGGCTGATAGCGGCTTTGTCGTCTGCGCGTAGATCATCACCACGGGCGCACAGTACAGCAGGCCAATGGCCGCGATCCATGGCGCCAAACTGAGCGATAAGAATCGCCAAGCTTTCGTCGCGTGACTCGTCATATCTGCCTCCTGGAATGTAGATTGGCCTCTCTTCTATCATGTTTTTGCGGTCCGTGGCGGGTAAGATTTAGTCGATTCGGAGATTCACCGCGGCGGCGCTCAGGCGCAACCACGTTGTGCCCGCGCGGCCGACCGAGCGACGAAAGAGAAGGTAGGCTGTCCCGAATCTGATTCCCGTTTTTGATCTCCTGTCCCGTTTCTGAATCTTTTAATAAAGCGAGCCTCCGGATGCATGGTCGAGATTAAACCCGGGTTCCGCAGTTAAACCCTTGAGCGAGGAGCAAACCCGGAGTAGGGAAGTCACCCCCAACTGTAAAGTTTCAAAGTCCTTTTCGCTACTTCGCACTTCACCATTGTAAGTCTAGATTTCATCTTGAACCACTGATGATCGATGTCCACTCAGAGGCGGAGGCCCATTGACTTCGTTGGGTCAGGTTTGCTCCTCGCTCATCGCGTCGGCGGGAACTGCGAAATCCGGGTTAAAGGGCGCAGTCCTATTGTCTAACGTCGATGCTGCGTCGATTTTGATATTTTTTGGCGAATTCACTTATATTTCTGAAGACTTCAGTAGAGGTTCGCGACAACGGCTAGCTCCAGCGCCGCAGCAAGACACAAACGTCTCTTTCCGGCGATAACGGGTCGCGCCACCGGAACAACGCAGCTCCACGGTGCCGGCATCAAACTTGCTGGTACTCTCGGAATGTATCAGTCGGGTCGCCAGAGGCGGCGGCGGACAAACCTTTCGGACGATGAGCTATGGCCAAGATTTCTCGCTACCAACAAATCTTTTCCGAGATTGAGCTTTTCCTCAACGCAGGGAGGTACGAGGACGCCAAGGTTCTCTTGCGATTTCTCGATGACCGCCCCTTAGATCGCCAAAGCAGCCTTCGTCTCCTTTTGATTAATATAACTCTCGACGGCGCCATACCCTACAAAGACGAGATCGATAAACTTCACGGCTTGTTGAATCCGAACGACCTTGAGAAAGACATTATCGGGAAAATTCTTCTCCTCGCATCGAAGTCTGCCGAAGTGGAAGGCCGAAGAGAGCAGGCTTGTCTGCTCAATCCGCCGCTTGAAGAACTCATTTCTCCCGATCCATCCGCAAGCGAGCTGTGTGAAAAAGTCAAACTGCTGCAAGACCGTGAGGCGGAGTTGCTGACTGTCAAGAAGCAGCTCGCGGAGTTGAGCGCGTCGAGGGACCGAGCTGTGCGGTCGTTGGAAGAAACCGTTAAGCAGAACACGGAGCTACTGCGGACGAAAGAAGCTGCGCTCAATGCTCTGGAAAACCGTTTCGGCGAAACCAGTCGTTCCCTAGAGACTCAACTTAGCGTGAAACAGGATCTCCTCGAGAGCCGTGATAAGGATCTCAAGAAAATCGGCTCCAAGGTTATTGAACTCAATGCGCAACTCGCCGAATTAGGTCGACTCAAGGATCAAGACGGTCGTCTGCTCCACGAGGAGCTCACGCGGAAAACCGCGCTTTTGCAGGTCCGCGATGCGGAGATAAAGAAACTACAGGAGCGGTCGGCAGAAGAGATTCGCGCCCTGGAAGGTCAGCTCGGCGAGAAGCAGAGTCTCTTGGCGTCTCGCGCCATGGAACTTGATTCGCTCATGGGCAAGATGAGTAGGCTGACTCAGGAACGCGCCGAGCTGGCATCACAACGAGAAAAGGCAGACCAGCGGGTTCAAGAAGTTCTGCGCCAAAAAGCCGCACTGCTCCAAGCCAAGGAATCTTCCATCCGCGAGATGAAGGAGCAGATGAGGACGAAGATCCAATCGTTCGAGCGTGAGCTGGCCGAAAAGCAGAAACGGATGGAAAAAAGCGGCGTGGAATTGGCTGAGCTACGGAATCAGATTCATGTCCTCACTAAGCGATTGGGAGACGTGGAAGCGTCCAAGTCACGCGCCGAAACCTTACTTCATCAAGAGCGTAATAGAACGAGCCAAGCGCTGTCGGCTGTCGATTCCGCTAAAAGTTTAGCCGGCGAGCCGCGCGGGGATCAAGTACCGACGCCTGAGTCGATATCCACTCCGTCCACTCCTGGTCATGATGATAACCCGGGCTGGCCGAGTTGGTTCCGCCGCGCATGGCCGATTACTTGGAAGCCAAGGACATTTCCGGCGCCTGCACTTTCCGCAGCTGTTGTCGGGCTGCTCCTGATGCCGATTGCCTATTTCTTGTTGGGGCACGGTCCCATGGGGCCAGACCACACAACCGCGCCTCCGCCGGCAACAGACGGCAATTCTGTCGTGGCCGTCGATGCCATTATGCTGTCCAAGCCCAATTTTGAAGCAGACAACGGCAAAAAAAGGCGGGTCGACCGCGTGGTGGCCAAGAAACGCGAAGAACCGCCGGGCGAGATGATGACGTATAAAACCCGGCGTGTGGTATCGCTAAGGGAGGAGCCTCGCTTCGCTGCGACCTCGAAGGCACAGATCGGTGCTGGCACGTCGATCAGTGTCCTCGAATCGAACGGCGATTGGTTCAAAGTCAGAACTCGACCGGCGGGCGCCATTGGCTACGTGAGAAAAGAATACCTCGTTCATCAAAGTTCGACTCGAACCGAGGACCGGCTACGTCTTTATTGAAAACGCTTGGGCGCGACGGTTTTAATAAGTAAAAAAGTGATGTCGCCACACGATGTCTCGAACAGTGTCGGCAAGCAGTCCAACCAAGCGCAGATGCATGCAAACGTACGCTCGTTAACAGGATCAAGAGGCTGAGATTATAAAAAATCGAGCCCATCAGACGAATGAATCACAACCTGTCCGATTCTTTCTTACTTCACTGTCCGGTTCTTTCCTGATTGGATTTTTCCGAGCTGTGTTCCGGCCATTCGATCTACAGACTGGGTTTCCTTCTTTAACTGCACCACAGTCCACGCAGCGATACAGGCTGTTAAGTTTCCGGGACAAAGCCATCGAGTCTTTGCCTCCACTGACTTGTTAAGCCAAGTCCAGGCGTCCAAAGAGCGTGACCGATCTGGAGAACCAAACCTGCGTCCGGCGTTTTCTGGCTACGAAATATCTCACGCAGGCAGCGATACTCAGGCAATAGCAAATCGAAAAATCTAAATTGGGGAGGGGCAGCGGCGCACCCCATAACTGGCTGACGGGATGCGCCGCTGCATGCTAAGGGGCGCCCAGAGGAAGCACGAGAGACCTAGTAAATCTTTTCTGTTCTTGACGCCTTTAACCGCGCGCGAAGTGTTCGAGAGACCAGTGCGCCATACAAGCCGACAGCTAGCATTAGTAACGACGAAGGCTCTGCGACGTCTGCGGTGATTTGGTTAATGTTGACGATATCACCACCAAGACCTTGCGCGCTGATAAAGATTCCGGACGCATTGCTCCCATTCTCATTCGGGCCGCTCTCGTCGTAGGGCTCGGATTCGTCGTAAGGAATGTTGATCGCGAGGTTGTCGATGGCGAATGATTTCGTTTGTAAACCTACGAACTGTAACGTGTGAACCGGAGTATCGAAGAAATAGCTACTCTGATGTCCCGTCAAACCTGCTTTTTTTTGAGCTTTTGATAAAGTCTGCTGATTGATGACGACACCATCGGCCAAGATGGTGAAACTTTTTGCATTCTTAAAGAGCTGAAAATCGACGCTGAACGAGTCGATCGGATTAACGCCAAAATCGATTGTGATGGCGGGTGCGCCTTTACCTTTGCCGATCCTCAAGGCCGAGTTAACGGCCGTCGTTTTTTGACTAAGGGTCATATCAGATCCAAACAACCCCTCCATGTACGCCTCGATATCAGAGGCGTTCACGCCTTTCTTCGAATGACTCTGAATCTGATCGAAGTCAAATAACACCATGCTGGCCGCAAGAGCCGGCCGATCAGCAAGCAAAACCGTTAGGAAAAACAAGCCCCGCCAGAGAATTCTTTCCAACATTTTATATACCTCCCGTTGCGAAAACCATGTTGTCGGGCGGATTCGCAAGGGGATCAACCAGTGTCCAGATAGTCATCAACGGCAAACGGTCGAATTATCTTTGTTACTGCGCAAGATCAGTGCCGCCCTCGTAACTATCGGATAACGAAATAGTTTTTAACCTAGGTTGAGAGAAGAAGTGTAAAGATCCATGACATTGGTCCGTCCAAACCGTGAGTAGCTACCTAAGAGATTGAAATGCCTAAACATTTCTAGATGAGAAAAACGTAATTACTTGTTACACAGTGTTCGAGTGGGTTACAAGAAAACATGCGCACCGGATTCGGCAACCAATTGCCAGTTTGGGAAAATTCACAACCTATGAGGTGTCGTCGGTCAACGGAAGACTGATATACGCGAGAGCGTTAACCGGGGCGTTAACGATGCGTTTGCCTTAGCTACGGATGTGCAACCGCTACAGGTGCTCGTAACACGGCTGAGTTCGGCGGATGCTTGGTGCGCCGTTCAGTCAAGGGGCGCAAGGCATGCTCGAAGATTCCCGTTTATGTGCGTTCTCCGACGTCACGCTCAAGATACTTACCCCAAGCGTTTACGTAAAATTGCCTACGCTTATCGGTTAACAAGCCTGACGTGTCTTCCCTATTGAACGGCTTGCCGTTTGAGGTACAGAGGTGTGTCCGTCGGATTCAGTAACAAAGCTGGACGTGCTTCGGGATTGCCCGCTCGGGCAAAGAAAGTTGAAAGGATGTTCTCTATCGACAGAATGCCTGCGGTATTATGATTGCCGTTGACGACCAATCCGACTACATAGCCAAGCGCGTCGACAACCGCTCCTCCACTCATGTGGTTTTCGATGCGCATACCCCACTGGGTATCGATAGCGACGCCTTGGCTTTCCAGGTAGGGCGTCGTGTAGACCTTTAGATCCGCGGCAAAATAACCGCGCCGATTCTTTTCGGTCAAATTCAAAAAGCCCGCGGAGATTACGAAATCATGGTTTTGCGGAAATCCGGTGATGAATACTCTTTTTGGCGGCAGCAACGGCGTTAGTTGAAAGTCCGCGCCAGGATTGCTCACATCGATGCTCGCTTGGTCGAAGTCTCTTAACTTCCAGAACGAAAATGAACTCGTCGTCTCGGTCTTCAACTTGCCGATTACGAAATCTCGTTGTTTGATGATTTCGTCGGGCGTGTGCCTTTCCTTCCCGTTCGTGGAATCCGCCTCTTTTAGATAAGAGATGATGTCAATTTGGAATTCTCTATCGTCGTTCTCAGCGACATAGCGCACACCCGGGCGCGCCGTCGAGCAGTCGATTTTTACAGATAGGCCGCTGCTTCCCTTTTGAGCTTGTAGACAATATTTCATTACATGATAGGCGGTGACAAAGAGACCGTCCGGCGACACGAGGAATCCTGACCCTAAGTTGACGCGGCGCCAGGTGTTGTCGGTATCGCGATACTCGAGGAGAATCTTCAGGCTCCTTGACCGCGCATGGGTCCAGCTAAAAGTGACATCTTTGGCCGAAGAGAACTCTTCCGCGCTGGTTATAAATCGACTTAATGCTGGCCTAGTCAGAAAAAACAGTAGAATGACAGGAGTGAGATAACGAAGTATGAGCACTAGCGTACAACTAATGCTCTGTATACCCTAAATTTTCGGAAAACGCAAAAGTTTTCTCCCATAGATGAGAAAATTGTGGACGAGTGTACCACTTGCGGTACAGAATCTGAAAGCGCGCATTGCGCGCGCGCACTTTTTATCAAGTCGGCAACCGGGCTCTAGCCGAGCTTGGAAATAGGTTAGAAAACAACTCCGAGCGAGAGGTCGAAGATTATCCACCCCTCGCCCGGAATCCCTGTGTCTGCTAAATGGCTCGGCCTAAGATTCTCGCTCGTTAGCCCCGTTACTCTTTTTCCTTTGCCGACGGACTCTCGGGTTTCACCGAAGAACCTGGTCGCGCAGGGGAATCGCTCTTAGTAGACTCCGACACATTGCCAGACGACCTTCCGCTGGAACCGGACGCGCCAGAGGAGCCTCCCGCGCTGCCCAACGTAACGCCAAGTTTTGTCGCTGTTGCCTGATCGAGTGTGCCGGTGACCGGTAAGTTATTAGCCTGTTGAAACTGTCGCAACGCCTGTTGAGTTTTGCTATCCAGGGTGCCGTTGATCGGACCCGGATCTATTCCTTTTGCTTTCAACGCCTCTTTTGCATTCTTGATATCGTCCGATGAAACCCGCGAGCTGCTGGTTGAACGATCTGATTGCGCCGGCGACTGCATTTTCTCCGGAATACCCCCTCCGCGCTGTCCCGCTTCCGGGACGTTTTGCGCAGAAATCGATTGGACCCCAAGACCAATGCCGCTTGATAGAGCGATTGCTGTCAGAACCAATTTTCCGCTTCTCATGAATGCCTCCTTATCCCAATATAATTTTTCTAATCTAGGGCCGGCCGTTTCTTAATAGCGCAACGGTTATGCCATCCGCTGATTTTTACAAAGGCCTCGATCCGTCAAAGGAAAATCGTGTGCAGAATAAACCGACAACCAAAATAATGGTGGACTATTCCTACATGAACTGTGCGGAATAATTTCACGCCGTAAACGCCGGGAGACTGGCTCGCGTTCCATTGGATCACAATGGCATACGCAGAGCAGACGATGTGATTGCATTGCTGTTTACCCGGAGAATTCGGAAAGAGAATTACAGTCACCCCCTGTAGGGAAACAAGGCCAGAATCTCCATCGCCGGAATCGCCATTTGGATAAAAAGGTTCTAATAAGTTGCATAGTTAGTTAACAAATGAACGGTTGGCATAGCCGTTGCGTAGCATTTAAGGAACAACGGAAACGGGATATTTTTAGTCGAGACACTTTCCTTTGTAACGATACCGAGCAGCCGAGTAACCATGCGAAGCGTCGGAACACCGAGCTAGATAAAAATCTTGACGATCAAAATTTTCAAACGAGACGTTAATCTTCAATCGGGTTAACGAATGGTCATGAGATCTCAGCCAAAAAAAATCGCATATCCGGAGGTCTGGGGCTACATTCGGCGAATTCAAACGGCGAATTCGTTTGAGTGCCACCATTGCGGTCAGTCATTTCAGACGTACGAACAGCTCCGTCGACACGAAGTAGACTGTCTTCACGATACGGACAAACAGAAGAGCGTTTAATTGGGCTCGCACACGCCGACGCTCTCCACGCTCAGAAGCACATCGGAACGAAGGGGTGAATTGCAATCCTGAGAGCGCACGCTATCGGCTCATTCCCTGGCGATGCGCTAACGGCGAACGTGTACTCCGCGCAGGTTTCTTCCACCGGCTATTTTAGGCGAATGCAACGAGTCTGGGTTGGCTTGCGGCCCGAGAAATTTTACTCGCGATGGGAAAAAATTACCCAATCGCGATTCGTTGCGGTCTACATACAATATTCGAATGGAATAATTTTATGCCCAACATGCTTGTTCGTTCTGAATTGCAATGAATGCGCGCGAATGTTCCAGGCGCGAAACAACCGGTCTCAGATGTGGGATTGCCAGACGAAAAAAAACGATTCGCAAAACCAGCGCAGCGCTTTTCACTAATTTGATTCCGCTCCAGTAATGAAGCTGCAACAAGAAAAAAAGTTACCAGAAAGTCACCAGCGGTCTCGCTTGTTCACAAAAACACGACCGTCTCGGAGGAGAATTCCTCCGGAAAAATAGCGTATTTGAAATAGTAGAATTATGAATGGTCCAGAAATCAAACAATTTACCGGCCTGGCGTCGGGGCATAGGATTTGCAGCTACGTGTATCGCGACTTCGAAAAAGGAAACTAGCACAGCGCGGCGGGGAGTTTTTCAAAAAATCAACGATCGAAATTCTTTTATTTCTATGGGCTGGCCGGATCCTGCAGATGAATGATTTTGTTGAACGACAAATTCAACACGGAAAATGACTCAGGATGTGGTTAGTTTGCGTCTCGATGAAGTAAGCGACGCGAGGCGTCGCTCGCAGCGAGACCATGGCTCATGAAATCTTCCACGCGCTTTTGTGGGACGATATACCGACCGCAACCGTATCGGAAACATGATTCGTCCCGCCCGTTTGATCTGGATGAGGAGGTTATGTCTAGCAATCGGCAAATAAATTTGAAATTTTAAAATGAAATTATTGACAGTAGCACAACTGAGCGCTATGGTCGGCGCATAAACACCCATTGGTTAATGATTACCTTACCCTGGCTTCATTAGGTTCCGATGAGCCGGTCAGTGGCCGTGCAGCGGTCACGAACTGCGGTTTTCAAAACGTCTTTTCTGAGAGGTCAGGGGCACAGGATTCGCCCCTACGGGTATGTCGAATTAAAAAAGCGGAAACTGGCGCGGGCTGCGAGTTTGGCCGGATAACACAA
>Ga0075423_10001529_pt1 | contig 20441 bp, 14 predicted proteins | sample SoiMethybrSBSTD2_FD_80114 | JGI IMG/M metagenome (GOLD analysis project Ga0075423, IMG submission 80114) | Bulk soil microbial communities from a Populus tree surrounding site in Tennessee, USA - Soil MetaG P. TD hybrid SBSTD2 | ecosystem: Environmental > Terrestrial > Soil > Tree plantation...
GATCCGAGGGTAGTAGCGCAGCACGTCATCGGCGAACGCCGTCAGCTCGCCAAGCAACTCCACGCCAACGAGCCCGCCGCCGATCACCGCGACGGTCAACAGCTGCTGGCGACGCCGTGGATCCGTCTCCACGTCGGCACGCTCGAACCGTTCGATGAAATGATTCCTGAGGAGCAGCGCATCGGCTGCGGTCTTGAAGGTTCTCGCAAACGCGGACCCCGGAATGAGCGACATGTTCGTCGTGGCGCCGAGGGCGACGACGACGTGGTCGTATGGAATCTCGTAATGGCGTCCGGGGGCCGTCGCTCGAACGACTCGATGCTCCACGTCCACCGCGTCGACAGTGGCCTCGACGAACCGCGCACGGTCGAGTGTCGGTCGGATGGGCTGAGCGCTGTGGCGAAGCTCGAGCACGCCGGAACACGCCTCGAACAGCAGTGGGCTCAGCTGCACGAAGTTGTCGCGGCTGACGAGCGTGACTTCGACGCCATTCCGGTTCCGAAACAATTGGTCGAGCTTGCGCGTTGCAGCCAATCCACCAATCCCGCCGCCGAGCACGACGATGCGCGTTGGCCGCGGTCTCGGCTGGTTGTTGCCTAACGTATCCGTCACGGAGTTCCTCCTCGAGCGCGCCTGAGCTCCGGCGCGACCCCTACTCAGGAAGACGGAAAGCCTGGCCGTGTGTGACCGGCCGCCTCGGCCTCGGCCGCATGCCGGGCCCGGCAGAGGCGGCCTGAGTGGGTTACACGTAGCGCCTCGTCAGCAAGAAGCGACCCGCTCTTACTTCGTGGGGTCGTCCTCGGGATGCACGTAGGTCAGCTGGAATGGCCCTATGCCGTGCACCTGCACCTCGGTGATACCCAGCATCTTCGCGAAATGCGCGGCGTCCGCGGGCATCTCCACGAAACCGCCTGCCTTGGTCGGTGTGAGCGCCGCCTCCGAGAAGTCCTCGCCCATCCCCGCGAGAAACGCCCCGCGCAGCACAGTTACGTACTCGTCCTTCGGATGCGTGTGCGGTGCCAGCACATACCCGTTCGGAAAGAGAAGCCGCACCGTGAACACCTCGCCGGCAACGCTCGGGTCGCCCTGCACTACAGCGAATTGGGCGCCCGGAGGGAAGATCGGCGGTGCCGGTCCCCAGTTGAACCCATCGTTCTTTCCCATTGCGTGCCCGGCACCGTTCGACGCACTCGCAGCAGACGCGGTCGCACGTGGCTTCTGCGCGGTGATCCTGCCGCTGTCCGCGTCACCACAGGCGACGAGCGACCAGGCCACGAATAGACCCGCGCCAAGACTCAGGCTCTTCAACGACATCTTTCGCCTCCAGAGAGTGATTGCCATCGGTGTGGCGCGCCGTCGCGACCGGCTGCTTGGGCTGCTCTGGCCGGACCGCGACGAACGCACCGCACGGCACCTGCTTGCCGATTCGCTCTACGTCCTGCGACGAGCGCTCGGGCCGCGAGCGATCGCCGTGTCCGGCGAAACCGTGCGCCTCGCTCGCGATGTCGTGTGGAGTGACGTCGCCGAGTTCCGGAGAGCGGTCGCCGGCGAGCAATGGTCGGAGGCACTGGCCCTCTACCGTGGGGACTTTCTCGATGGCTTCTACCTGCGCAACGCCATTGAATTCGATCAGTGGGCCCTCGGGGAGCGCCACCGCCTGCGCGGGCTCGCCGGACGCTGCGCGACGGCACTCGCCATGGCGCTCGAGGAGCAAGGGCGACTCACCGAAGCTGCTGCCGCGGCGGAGCGGGCCCTCGAGCTCGCACCCTGGGATGAGGCGGCGCTGCGCCGTGTCGTTAGGCTGCTGACCGCGGGAGACAACCGTGCGCGGGCGGACGCTGTCGCCCGCGCGTTCATCGAACGCGTGGCGTCGGAGCTCGGTGTGGCGCCGTCTCGAGAGACGATGCAGCTCGTGAGCGAAGCTCGAGGCTTGGGAGTTGGCGAACCGATCGTCGTAATCCCGCCAGCCGTGCGCCCGAGCACGGCGCGACGCGTCGACTCGGTAACGGCGAGCATCATCCTCCAGGGCCGACACCATTGGCATCAGCGAACGCGCACTTCGGTGGAGCTCGCGATCACCTACTTCACGCGCGCAACGGAGCGTGATCCGCGCGCGGCGGCGGCGTGGTGCGGGCTCGCGGATGCATGGAGCGTGATGGGCGGCCGCGGATACGCGCCAGTCGAAATTGCGATCGAGCGGGCAAAGGCGAGCCTCGATCGCGCCATCGTGCTGGGCGAGGCGCTGTCATCGGTCCACGCCGCCATTGGGTGCATGAACATCATCCGACGCCGCTGGCGCGATGCCGTATCGGCGCTCCACCGCGCGATTCACCTCGACCCGCACAACGCCGACGCCCATCACTGGCTCGCGCTGGCCCTCCTCACGGGGTTCGGCGACCGGGATGGCGCGCTCCGCGAGCAGACGATCGCGGTGCGTCTCAATCCTCTGGGATCGGTCCAGGTTGGCATACTCGGCTGGCAGCAGTATCTGCGCGGCCAGCACGAGCTGTCGCGATCGCACATGGAGCCGGCCGTGCACCTCAACGCCGACTTCGAGGAAGGACACGCCGGACTCGCACGCGCCGCGGCGCGGTTGGGTGACGAGGCAACCGTGATGTCGGCGATCGAGGCGGGCCTAACGAGGCGCGCCGACCTTCGCGGCGACCTCCTTGCCGAGCAGGCATCCGCCTTCGCCGTGCTCGGCGACGTCCGCCGGGCGCGTCGATTGGCGGCCGAGGCAGCGGCGTACGGCGGCGCGCCGATCAACCTCGCACTGGCCTGGGCGGGTGTGGGCGACGCAGGCCGCGCCTTCGAGCAGCTTGAGCGCGAGTCGTTCCTCGTCTATTGGGCGCCGCAGGCAGTCTGGTGGGATCCGCGATTCGACGACCTGCGGAGTCACCCCCGATTCGTCGCGGTCCGCGAGCGGGTCGCGCGCGTTTGGGACCCCGAGTGGCAGTGACCGCGGAGGCGCGGTTTCGCAGGCTCCGCAACCGAGCATCCGTCCTCCTTCTGTCTCGAGCTCGCTGACGTCTACCTTCGAGGCGAGTCTTTCCAGCTGCCCGCGAGCGACTTGTACAGCTGCACGGCCGCCGTGAGCTCCGCGAGCTGCGCCTGACTCGTCGCGAGCTCCGCCACGAATACGGTACGCTGCGCGTCCAGCAGATCGAGATAGCTCGATAGCCCGGCCTCGTATCGCGCCGTCGCAATGTCGAGCGCCTGGCGCAATGCGTTGGCCTGGGTCGCCTGCGCCACCGCTTCGTCTCTCGCCGTGCGCACGGCGATCAGCGCGTCGTTCGCCTCGCGGACCGCGTTGAGCGCGACACCCTCGTACGCGGCGCGGGCCTGCTCGGCCCGCGCACGTGCGGCGGCCGAGGCGCTCGCGAGGCGTTTGTTGTCGAACAACGGAAAAGACAAGCCGATCTGCGCCTGATACACGCGCGTCTGTGAGCCGAAGAGTTCGTCCGGCCCGCCTGCCTGGCTGCCCAGTGACCCGACGATGTTGAACGTCGGCCATCGGGCGGCGTCGGCGATCCCCACGCGGGCGACGGCCGCGGCGTACTCCCGCTCCGCCTGCATGATGTCGGGGCGCCGCGTGAGCAATGCTGCGGGGATCGAATCTGGAACCGCCAGGGCCGCGACCGCTGCGTCGAGCGACGCGCCCCGCGGGACCGTCAACGGCGCGCCACCCACCAGGACGGTGAGGTCGTGCTCGACCTGCGCTCTCGCACGCTCCGCCCGTGCGAGCGTCACCGCGGGCGCGGCAACCTGTGCCTCGAATTGCTTGACGTCGAGCTCCGACGTCAGCCCCTGGTTGTAACGCGCGCGCGCGACTTCGAGCGTCGTCTTACGCGAGCTCAACGTCCGTTCGGCGATGGCCCGCTCCTGATCCAGCTCGAGCATCTGCAGATAAGCAGAGGCCACGTCGCTCACGAGCGACAACGCCGTCGCTCGCTCCGCCGCTTCCTGCGCTCCGAGATCGGCCCTGGCCGCCTCGACGCCGCGCCGCACGCGCCCCCAAAAGTCGAGCTCCCACGCCAGATCGCCGGTGACACGCGTCGCGCGATACGAGGTCGGCGGGAACGATCCGAGCGCAACCTGGTTCGTGCTCGTCGTCGCGTTCGCCGTCACGCTCGGCGCGACCGGTCCCCGTGCGACGCCGACGTCGGCTCGGAACTCCTTGATCCGGGCGATCGCCGCGCGCAAGTCGCGGTTCTGCCTGAGCGCGACGTCCACGAGCGACACGAGCGTTGTATCGCGAATGATGTCGAGCCACGCGGCCGCGGTGGCGGCAGCGGCGTTGAGCGTCGACCGGGGCGCGTTAGGCGCGAGCACCGGGACGCTGTCGCGCGTGCGCTCGACTGCCAGCGAGTCGAAGAATTGACGCGTCGAGTCGCTCGACGGAACGGCGGCGATCCGCTCGTTCGGCGGGATCACCGGCTCCGGTGTGTAGCGAGGGCCAACCTTGCAACCAGCGATCGTCGTACCGCCCAACCACGCGAGCACCGCGAGGCCGCGGCGCATTAGACGGCCTCCGCCGCTGGCGCGCCACGATGAGTAGCGCGAGTCGAGCGACGCTCGGCGAGGCGGCGGATCACCTGGAAGAACAGCGGGATGAAGAAAATGCCGATGGTCGTCGCGAACAGCATCCCGGCAAACACGCCAGTGCCGATCGAATGACGACTCGCCGCTCCCGCGCCGGACGCAACCATGAGCGGCAGCACACCGAGAATGAATGCGAACGAAGTCATGAGAATCGGCCGAAGACGCTCGCGCGCCGCCTCGATAGCGGCCTCGCGGATGCTGAGCCCCCGCTCATCGCGCAGGTGCGTCGCGAATTCGACGATGAGGATCGCGTTCTTGGCCGCGAGCCCGACGACGGTGATGAGTCCGACCTGGAAGTAGATATCGTTAGGCTGCCCACGGAGCCAGATGCCGAGGAGTGCCCCGAGCACGCCGAACGGGACGCCGAGCAGCACGGCGAACGGAACCGACCAGCTCTCGAACTGCGCCGCGAGCACCAAGAAAACCAGGATGAGTCCGAGCACGAACACGAGCGCGGCCGCGCCGCTCGAGGCGCGCTCCTGGTACGACTGGCCCGAATACGACACGCCGAGTCCGGCGGACGCGAACTGTGTCTGAATCAGCTGGTCGACTTCGCGGAGCAGCTCACCGCTCGAATGACCCGCTTTGGCTGGGCCGGTGAACTGCGTCGAAGTGAACCCGTTGAATCGCGTCACGACCGTCGGCGCGCTGCGGAACGACGTGGACGTCAGCGCCGACACCGGCACCATCTGGTTGTTCGTGCCACGGACGTAGAGACGGCCAATGTCGTTAGGTGACTGGCGATAGGGTTCGGCCGCGGTGGCCAGCACGCGATACGTCTTGCCGAACAGGTTGAAGTCGTTGACGTAAAGCGACGAGAGGAACGCCTGCAGCGTAGCGAAAAGATCAGTGAGATTGACGCCTCGCGCCTTTGCGGCCGTGCGATCCACGGTCACGAACACCTGCGGGACACTCGCTCTGAACGTCGAGTTGAGGCCGCCTGACGCCGGCAGCTCATTCACTGCCGCGCGAAACTCGTTGACGTGCCCGGCGAACTCGCGAATGTCCTGCCCCGACCGATTCTGCAGGTTGACCTCGACGCCTGCCGTCACACCGAGCCCGGGCACCTCGGGAAGGTTGAAGCCGAAGGCATTCGCGTCCTTCATCGCGAACAGCTTGCCGTTGATGCGTGCCGCTATCGAGTCCAGTCCGTCGCGCTTCGAGCGCTCCTCCCAGGGCACGAGGTTGAGAAAAACGGTCGCCGCGTTGGTCGCGCTCGATTGCGTCAGGAGGTCGAGACCCACGAGCGCGACGATGTTTCGCACCGCCGGCTCGCTGCGAATGACCTTCTCGACGTTGGCGACGACGGCTTCGGTCCGCTGCAGCGACGCCGCGTCAGGCAGCTGAATCGACATCGCCATGTAGCCCTTGTCTTCCGTCGGAATGAAGGCAGTCGGGATACGCACCCACAACAGCCCGGCAAGCGCGATGAACACGACGAACGCACCGAGCCATGCCGACGGCCTGCCGAGCACGGAGCCTACCGCGCCGACATATCGAGTCCTGCCATGCGCGAAGGCTCGGTTGAACCAACCAAAAAAGCCGGTCGTATGCGCCTCGTTCGATTCCTTGAGCAGGAGCGCGCACAGTGCTGGTGTCAACGTCAGCGCAACGAGTCCCGACAGCACGACCGCGATGACGATCGTCATCGCGAACTGCTTGAAGAAGGCGCCCGTCACGCCGCCGATGAACGCAACCGGCACGAACACGGAGCACAACACGAGCACGATGGCGATCAACGCGCTCCCCACCTGCCGAATGGCATGGTCCGCCGCGAGGCGAGGCGGAAGGCCCTCCGTCGCCATGATGCGCTCGACGTTCTCGATCACGACGATAGCGTCGTCGACGACGATGCCGATCGCGAGGACAAGCCCGAACAGCGTCAGCACGTTGATCGACATCCCGAACGCGAGCAGCCCGAGGAAGGTGCCGATCACGCTCACCGGCACCGCGAGCATCGGAATCAGCGTCGCGCGCCAGCTCTGCAGGAACAGGAACACAACAAGCGTGACGAGCACCATCGCCTCGACCAGCGTGATCGTCACTTCCTTGATGGAAGCGCTGACGAATGGCGTCGTGTCGAACGGGATCGCGTAGCGGACTCGCTGCGGGAAGCTCGCCTGCAGTTCCTCCATGCGATCCTGGACGGCCTGCTTGACCGCCAGCGCGTTCGCGCCCGGCCGCGTGTAGATCAGCGCATTCGCCGTGTGCACGCCGTTCAGCCGCCCGATGAGGTCGTAGCTGCGCGCCCCAAGCGTCGCCTTGCCGATGTCGGACAGGCGAACGACGGATCCATCGCCGCGCGCGCGAATCACGATGTCGTCGAACTGCTTGGGGTCTGTCAGTCGCCCGAGCGTCGTTATCGGCAGCGTGAGCTCCGTCCCGGGCGGGGACGGCTCGGCCCCGAGTCGCCCGGCGGGGTTCGTCGCGTTCTGCTCGCGCACCGCCGCGGCGACGTCGCTGACTGTGATGCCGAGCTGCGCCATCTTCTCGGGATCGAGCTCGAGGCGCATCGCGAAATCGCGCACCGGAAACGGCGTCGCGTCCCCGACGCCCGGGACGCGCTTGATCTCGTCGAGGACGTTGAGCTTGAGATAGTTCGCGAGAAACGTCGCGTCGTAGCGCGGGTCATCGGAGCGAAGCGCGACGACGCAGAGGATGTCCGTGTTCGCCTTGAGAATGGTGATCCCGTTCGTGCGAACCGCGTCCGGCAGCTGTGGCTCGGCGAGCTTGACCGCGTTCTGCACATCGACTGCGGCGAGGTCCTGACTGCGCGACACGTCGAACGTGACCGTGATCGTCGTGGATCCGTCGCTCGAGTTCGACGAGGCGTAGTAGAGCATGCCCTGCAAACCCGAGAGCTGCTCCTCGATCGGCGCGGCAACGGCTTGCGCCGCATCCTCCGACGACGCCCCCGGATAGTTCGCCTGGATCCGCACCGCCGGCGGTGTGATCTGCGGGTAGCGCGCGATCGGTAAGAGCTTGATCGCGAACAGTCCGAGCAGCGTGATCACGATCGAGATCACCGATCCGAGGACGGGGCGGCGAATGAAGAAGTACCGGATCTGCTCCTGCTCGGCCGCGGGCGGTGCAGGTTCTGGCGCGGACGGTCCCGCGTCCTCGTCGACGTCTTCGATGTCGATGACGCTCATGACTTCGCTCCCGGCGCCACCGACGAATCCACCGCGGGCACCGGCTTCACCACGCGGCCCGGGGCGACCTTCTGGATTCCGTCGACCACGACGCGGTCGCCAGCCGTTAGGCCCGACTCGATGATCCAGAGGTTGCCGCTCCACTGCCCCGGGTTCACGTCGCGCGCGGTGACGGTATCGCCCACACCAACGATGTACACGAACTGGCGGCCGAGCCCTTGCTGGACAGCGCGCTGCGGCACCGCGAGCGCGTTCGCGCGCTCGAACCCCTCCAATCGCACACGTACGAACTGGCCCGGCAACAGCCTCCGATCGGAGTTCGTAAACAGCGCGCGAAACTCCTGCGTTCCACTGGCCGAGTCGAGCGATGGGGCCATGAAGTTGATGCGGCCGACGCGAGGGAGCTCAGAACCGTCCGGCAGCACGAGCCGCACTGCGATACCGCTCGTGCCGCCGTCGCCGTTGCTGACGCTTCTCGCGCCGGACGCCAGCAGCGCTCGCGACCGCGGATCCTGCTGCCAGGCGAGCAGCTGCTGCGACGACGGATGAAACGTGACATAGACCGGATTCAGCTCATCGATCGTCGTGAGGAGATCACTCGGTCCGGTCACTCGCGCGCCGAGCTCGAGACGCGCGCGACCGACCTGCCCCGCGATCTCGGCCCGGATGACGGTGTCATCGAGATCCTTCTTCGCGGCATCGGTCGCGGCCTGCGCCGTCTCGAGCTCCGAGCGCGCGTTGTCGACGTCCTGTTGAGCGACTGCGCGCCTCGGTATGAGTGGCTCGAGCCTCGCTACCGTGCGCTTGGCGTTCTCGAGCCGAGCGACAGCGCTCCGATAGGCCGCTTCGTACCGGACCACGTCCAGGCGGTACAGCACCTGACCCTTCGTGACGAAGGCACCTTCCGTGAAGGGACGCTCGGTGATGATGCCTTCGACACGCGAGCGAACCTCGACGCGGCGGTACGGCGACAGCTGGCCGACGAACTCGTACGCCTCGCGGATCGTCGCGGGCGCAACGGTGACGATGCCAACTTGCGCCGGCGGGGGCACGAACGCCTTTGCCGGAGCCTTGTTGCAGGCTGTCGAGCCAAGGAGCAGCACAAGCGCAAACGCGATGCTACGCGTGGTCGAGCTGGGCATGCAGCGGGCGGCCGAGGAACGGCGGAGGATGAGTCGATCGGACCTGTCCCGGAGAAATGTGACCGGCACGGCATGGCGAGAGGAAGAGCGTCGCGCCAGTTGTGCGGCGTCCGGGCGGGTGTCCTCACCAGTCCCTGACGGAACGGGCAGATTGTCCGACTATCGCACCGCGTTAGGCTCGGCCGGCACTGCTCCACAGCTGCGCCAGCTCGACGCACATCTCGGTCGCTCGAGCCATGTCCTGCACGCTGATCCATTCGTGCGGTCCATGGATGTTCTGCATGCCCGTGAACAGGTTCGGCGTGGGCAAGCCCATCTCGGTGAGACGCGATCCGTCGGTGCCACCCCGCGTCGGAGTTGACTTGGGCTCGACACCCACTCGCCGGCACGCCTCGCGCGCCAACTCTACAGGCCGCATGTCTGTCTCGAGCCAGTAACGCATGTTCCGATACTGCGGCGTGATCGTGCAGGTGATTCGCGCGCGCGGCTCTGTGGCTTGTACCGTCGCGCAAACCTGGTGCATGAGCTTTCCGTGACTGCGTAACCCGTCCAGCTCGAAGTCGCGGAGAATGAAGTGCAGCACGACCTCGGCCGCCGTGCCGTTTACCTGATAGACGTGGATGAACCCATCGCGTCCGGCGGTCGTCTCGGGAGTGCGGGTCACATGAGGCAGCATGTCCACGATTTTTGCCGCGAGATGCAGCGCGTTGACGAGCGTGTCCTTCGCGTGCCCCGGGTGAATCGACACGCCCGTGATGCGCACCTCGGCCTTGTCGGCCGAGAAGGTCTCGTAGACGATCTCGCCCAGCTCCGCGCCGTCCAACGTGTAGGCGGCGTCGGCCTTCAGGTCTCCAGGGAGGCGAGGGTCGACGCCGCGGCCGACTTCTTCATCCGGCGTGAAGCAGATTCGTATGGGACCGTGCGGCAGACCGGGATTCTCCAGCAGGTGCCTCGCCATGGTCATGACGATGGCGACGCCCGCCTTGTCGTCGGCGCCGAGCAGCGTGGTCCCGCTCGCCGTGACGATGTCGTCGCCCACTTTCTCTGCCAGGTATGGGTACTGGGCCGGCGAGAGCCTAACGTCTGGCGCGTCGGGCAGAACAATGTCGCCGCCATCATAGCGGTGGTGGACGATCGGTTTCACGCCGGTCGCGTTGAACTGCGGCGCGGTGTCCACGTGCCCCAGGAACGCGATGGTCGGCGTTTGGCCGGACATCGTGGCCGGGATCGTGGCAAGGACGGCAGCGTAGTCGGTCAGCCGAACATCCTGCGCACCGATCGACGTGAGCTCGTCCCGCAACAACCTCAGCAGGTCGAATTGTCGCTCGGTGCTCGGGGTGGTGTTGGAGGCTTCGTCACTCTGGGTGTCGACGCGGGCGTACCGGACGAGGCGGTCTTCGAGCTCGGCATCGAACAAGATTCCATGCGTGGCGGCGCCCGCCGGTTTCTCAGCGCCCATGCGCTTTCACCTCACGGTGCTTCGCCGTTTTCTTCCTCGGCGCCTTCTTCAGAATTCCACGTCGAACGAAAATCGTTCGAATCGTCGCCTCGTTCTTCCCGCGATTGAGCTGTTTGTCGGCTGTGATGAGGGCATCGGCCGCCTCGCGGAAAGTCGACGTAGCTCGGATCAGGAAATGGTGTGCGATCACGAGTCGGTCTGCGGCCTGGCCTCCAACTTGTGTTCGCAACTCCCACAGGCACGCCGACCAGATCTCTCCGTCCGCGTGCTCCTCCCCCTCGATGTCCGTCGGATAATGCTTCGATCCGTCGACGCGGCGAAGGCATGGCGGGCTTTCGTCGCTATACGCGACCGCATCCCATGAACCAACGCACGGCTGCAGCGACGGGCCTTTGAGCGACGCGAAAAAGCTGGCGGCGAAGTAGTCGCCGAATCCTTCGCCCATGGCGCACGACTCGTCGCTCGGACCGAACCCGGGCACCTGGTTGTCCTGGATCGAGTGCCCGTACTCGTGGAGGATGATCTCGGCATCTTCCGCGTCGTCCACGCCACCGGTGCCGAACGTGAGCGACTTCGTCATGGGGCTGTAGAACGAGTTGTCCTCTCTCGTGCCGTCAATGTTCACTTCGATCGCGCGGTTGTTCACGTTGGCGAACCCGAGCGATTGGATGTAGCGCTGCGCCGCATCGATGTGATAGTAGACCATCACCTCCTTGAACGCTCGGTCCTTGCGAGTGAACAGGAACTTCAACTGCTTCGATCGCACGCGATTCGCGGTGCGGCGCGTGCTCACGAACGGCCCATCGAGCGTTCCGCCGGGATCGATGTTCCGGAGCGTTACAGCGAGATAGGCTGCAGGTGGAATCGGGGATCTCTGCTTGAGCGTCGTATCGCCGAGACTCACTACCGGGTTCGGGTTGAACACCTTGCCTTTCCCCCGCGCGTACTTCAGCAGCCCGACTTGCTTGAGCACGCGACCTGTCGCGGCATCTACGTACACCTTGTACTCGCGCGCTGGTCTAGTGGTCTTGAGCAGCACTTTCCAGGCGAGCCGTGGCACCCCGTCGACCGGCCACATGACGAGCTCCGGCTCCTCGACCTTCTGGATCCGAGGGAGGGGAGCCTTCGTAGAGCCGCGGGCCGCCTGAATTGCCTCGGCTCGCGTGATGCGTTGTGGTTTGGCCGCCTTCGACGCTTTACGCACGAACGAGATGGGCACGAGATCGTTGACGACGTTGTAGACGTTGCCACCGCGATCGATGTCGACCTTGATCCACGCCCCGCTGATCGGCGTGCCGGCTTCATACTGCTGAAACAGCACGTGTGTGCCGAGGATGGTTTCGACGACCTTGTCGAAACGAAGCTGCGACAGGTCGGGAGCGATCTTCAGCGTCCTGGCGATCTTCTTGAGGTAGGTCTCTGCCGTCGCGCGTGCTTCGGCCTCGACGGGGCGGATGCCTAACGCCGGAGCGACACGCGCTCGCGCCGCCTTGGGCGTCGGCTTCCGTATGTCGAAGATCCGCCGCGGCACGCCATACAGTGGCTGCATCTCCACTTTCGCCGCGAGCGCTTTCGCGGTTCTCAACGGCCCTGGCTTGTCGGTCGCGGGCCGTTTACTTGCCGATGGTCTTTTGGATTTGGCGGCAGTCCTTTTCTTCGGCGTCACCGTTCACCCCCCGGTCCGGGCTGCTGCACTGCGCCGATCACTTCGCGCACCGCCCTGATCACGACATCCGGGCGGTCAAACTGGATGTAATGCGTTGCGTCGGGCACGAGCTCGTGCCGGCTGTGGGTCGACCACGTGGCTTCCTCATCGTGCAACGCTTTCCAGGCGACACGCCGACGGTCGTCCTGATCACGCGTTAAGCCGGCACTTTTCAGGACCGCTTCCGGATTCGGCGCCATTGCCGTGAGCACCACCAGCGGGCGGTCTGCGAGCTGTCGATGTTGGTCCGCCGCTTCCAGCGTGGAGGGAATCGCCTTCAACTCTCTCACCGCTGAGCCGAGCGATGTCGAGAGGTAGGCATGCTGCGCACGGACTGTCGCCGGTGGCAGTTTCGACGGCGCGCCGTCGGGGATTAGTCGCATGACGCCAGTCCACGAGAGCGCCGCCACGGCTGACAGCATGCCGGTAGGTGCTTCCATGGAGTTGCCCGTCGCCTTACGCAACCGCTCGAACTGATTCGGATGCGACGCATCCACAAACACCAACCCGGCCACCTCGGCTGGGTACAGGCCCGTGAAGATCAGGGCATAGGGACCGCCCAGCGAGTGACCGACGACCACGAACGGTGCGCGCTCGCCGGCCTTGGCGAGCGCCGCATGCAGGTCCTCAGCTACCGTCTTGCTGTCGAACGCACCACCGGCGGCATCACTCCACATGATCCCCGCGCGGCTGTACGCACACGTGCGAGAAGTCGTCGCGATAGAATCGTGCACCAGCGCCCAGCTCAGTGACCCGTAGGTGTCCAGACCCGACTCCAGGACGACGGTTGGAGAACCGGCGCCTCTGCAATCGAGCTGGATGCGTCGCCCACCAATGTCGACGAGCCGGCCCAGCACTGGGTACTGGCGAGCAGCGCGGGCACGCATGACTGCTTCCGCGGCCGCTCCGAACAGAGTCGCCAGAACGACGAGGGCTCCGATGCCGATACCGATTCGCTTTGCCCAGCGTCTCATCGAACGCTCCGATCCGTGTAGGAAACCCGACGGCTAACGTTACGCGAGGATTCCAGCCGTAGCGAGGCAGCGATCGATGTCACTTGCGTGGGCTCCGTTCTACTTCGATCAGGGCCGGCTCAGCGAGCCGAAGAGGATATGCGCGAATGGGACGAAGCCTGCACGCTGAAGCGTTCTGCGTGACGCCTCGTTTGTCGTACTGCATCGCGCGCAGGGAATGGCGCCCAACTCGTAGGCGAGTCGCTTGAGCTCCTGGACGACATACGTCCCGATGCCACGGCGACGAAACGGCTCGTCCACATCCATATACACGTCGGTGTAGGGCCGATTGTAATGAAATAGCATCCCGCCGCGCGCGACGACGGTTCCGTCGATCTCGACGACCCATTCCCCACCGCCCTGGCGCTCCGCGATCGCCGTCTGGATCTCCTCGCGCGACGTGACACATCGCAGGGTGGCGCCATTCGCGTTATGCATCGTGGTGCCGCCATCGCGGAACACGATCCGCTCGGTGCCAATGTCGCCAGCGTGCGTCAGACACATCATGGTCGACAGCGTATCGCTCGTTTGGACCTCGTACGCATGCGGGCTGCTAATGGCGAGGAACGCGTCGAACAGCTCGAAGGCGCGCGTGCGAAAGGCGGGCTCGAGGTAGAACTCGTACACGGTCGGCTTGTCGCGCCAGGGTCCGGCGACCGCGACCGACCCATAGCCGATCAGCCGGTCCCCCTGGGAGATCGCATACTCGAGCGTCCAGCCCAGTCGAGCGTGAATGGAGTCGTGGACGATCTGCCCATCCATTTCCTTGCGAAAGTCGTCTCGTAATGACACGATCTCGGCGTGCTCTGCCCGACGCACCGTCATGTGGTTCGTAGTATGCATGCCTCGATGACGCTCACCAGTTGGAGACGCTAGATTGTCGAGAGGATTAGACCATCCGCACAAGTCGTCGTCGTGACCAATCTCGGTCAGGAGGTCGTGTGAGACTCGAAGACCTGCTCCAATCCCAGCCGGGCCAGGGGGCGCGTCAGCCGGATTCACTACCGGGGCGCATCTTGCCGCCGGACCCCACTCCGCCTAGCCGACCAACGATCCCGCCACCGACGTGCGGCACCCTGCCGCCCACGATTTCGTCCATCATCGACTTGTTAGGCGGCGGCCGCTGAAGGCTTAAGGGGCGCGAATCACGAACGGCGCTGAATTCCTGACGTCGCGAAATCACAGGCAGCGCGAAATCACAGGTAGCGCGAAATCACAGGTAGCGCGAAATCACAGACGGCGCCCGGCGCGAAATCCCAAACGGCGCCGGCGCCGTTCGCGCCCTTCGCGCCCTTCGCGCTGTTGCCCTTCGCGCCTGTCGCGTCGTTCGGGATTTCGCGCCGTCCGTGATTTCGCGCCGTCCGTGATTCCGCGCCGTCTGTGATTTCGCGTCGTTCCGACCCTGCGTCGTTCCGGCCCTGCGCCGTTCCGACCCTGCGTCGTTCCGGCCCTGCGCCGTTCGGTTCCTATCGTTGCCCGACGATGACGAACCTGTTTCCGTCCGCCGACACGTCGTACATCGTGTTGAGGCCGACGAGGTACGGCGCGCGGAACAACACGGTCCGCGCGGTGACCGCCGGCGCCGAGTCTAACCACGCCGAGCCGAGCTGCGCGGCGACGAGCGCCCCGTCCTGCCAGTAATACAGCTCTCGGCCGTCCCCGCGCCACACCGGGTGAACGCCGCCGCCTGACGAGACCGTGACGCGTCGCCCCGGCTTCGGGTACGAATCGAGATAGACTTCGGCCCGTCCCGACTCGTCGGACGTGTACGCAACCCAGTGCCCATCGGGCGAGATCCGCGCCGCCGTCTCGTTCGCCGGCGTCGCCGCGTACGGCCGTGCCGGCGACCCGTCTGCCGGCTGCACGATGATGTCGTAACCGTTGTTCGCGGTCTCCTCAGTCACGAGCAATGCACTCCCATCGCGTAGCCAATCGCTGGGGAACTGCATGCCGTCTCGGCTCGTGAGGACACGCGCCTGCCCGCCCCCGGCTCGCTGCACGAACACGTCTTTCCCGCCCGGCGCGTTCACCGAGTAGGCGAGCAGCGAGCCGTTCGGGTTCCACTGCGGGTCGTTGCTGTCCCCGTCGTCGTCGGTGAGCCGCTGCGTGGTGCCCGCGTCGAGGTCCATCACCCACAGGTCGCTCGTACCACGCCCGCTGCCGAAGGCGCCGTACGCGAGGCGCTTCCCGTCAGGCGACAACCGCGGCGTCCACGGACGATTCGCCGGGATCGTCCGCTGCGTGCGCCCCGTGCGGTCGACGACGGCGAGTCCGATTTCGCCCGACCTCCCTGGCCACTGGCCGCTGCGGACCGGCTGCGACGGCCATTGGGTGGCCGGGGCCGTGCTCGTCGTCTGGCGATTGAAGAACGGCACTCGCGCCAGTGCCCATCCACCCACAAGGCCGACGACGAGTGCTGCCCCCGCGGCGTACAGCGCCCAGCGGGCGGAGACCATGCGCCCGCGCGGCGCGCTATCGCCGTCATACCGCTCGCCGGCAAGGTCGCCCGACGGCCGCTCGCCTAACGCGCCATCGGCCGCCGCACGAGCATCCATCGGCACCGAGAGCGCGGCCGCGAACGCCGCGGCGCTGGGGAATCGATCCTCCGGCCGTTTCGCAAGCGCGCGCTGCACGGCGGCGTCGAGGAACGGCGCGACATCGAGGCGGTGCGTGGCCAGCGCTGTCGCCGGCTCGTTTCTCACGCGCCACAGCACGGCCGCACGCGACGACGCCGAGAACGGCGACTCGCCCACGAGCATCTCGTGGAGCACAGCCCCCAACGCGTAGACGTCCGCGCGGCCATCGATGGTGCCGCCCGAGGCCTGTTCCGGCGCCATGTATTGCGGCGTGCCGAGCGCGACACCGGTGCGCGTTAGGCGCTCGCCACCAGCATGCTCGAGCGCGAGTGCGATGCCGAAGTCGGCGACGAGCGCGTGACCGCCCTGCAACAGCACGTTCTCGGGCTTGACGTCGCGATGCACGAGACCGTGGGAGTGCGCGTGGGCGAGCGCGTCGGCCATCTCGCGGACGATCCGCACTGCTTCGTCGACCGGGAGGCGGCGTTCTCGCTGAAGTCGCGAGCGGAGCGTTTCGCCATCGACGAACGGCATCGCATACCACAACAATCGATCGGCGCCGCCGGAGTCGAACAGTGGCAGAATATGCGGGTGCTGCAGAGACGCAGTGACACGAATCTCCGCCAGGAACCGCTCGGCGCCCACGGCCGCGGCGACCTCCTCGCGCAGCACCTTGATCGCGACGCGGCGGTCGTGACGGACGTCGCGCGCCACGAACACCGTTGCCATGCCACCGTGCGCAACCTCGCGCTCGATGTCGTAGCGGCCTGCAAGGGCAATTGCGAGCCGCTCGGTCAGGCGCGCCGGGGCGGCGAGCACGCCGAGCCCTTCGGCGGCCGGCCGCTCGAGAAACTCGTCGTCGGGATCGTGCGCGGCGAGGAGCGATGAGACTTCACGGAGCAGCTCTTCGTCGCTCGCGCATGCGTCAGCGACGAACGCGTCACGGAGCCCCGGGTCACACGCGAGCGCCTGCTGAAGGATCACGTCGACGTCTCGCCATCGTTCGGGCGTCATTCGCTTGGGCTCGCCCAGCGCGCTCGACTCGAGGGACACGGGCTCCCGGCTGCTCACGACTCGAGCTCGCGACGGAGCCACATGCGGGCGATCGCCCACTCGCGACTGACCGTCGCGGGCGAGACACCCAAGGCGGCCGCGGCTTCGGGGATGCTGAGGCCCGCGAAATACCGGAGGTCCACGAGGCGGGCCTTCTCCGGATCGAGGGTCGCGAGCCGCGCCAGAGCCGTGTCCAGCGCGAGCACGTCTACCGCGTCGACAGAGCTTCCGTCCGCCCCGCCGGCACCTAACGCCGCTCCGGCCCGGTCCGCGTCGCCGAGCGACACCTGCACGGCCCCACCGCCGCGCTTGAGCGCGTGCCGCGTGCGCGCGTGATCCACGAGCACACGGCGCATCACCTGCGCCGAGATCGCGAAGAATTGCGTCCGGCTTTCCCAGCGAGCGCCGTGCTGCTCGCAAAGACGGAGCCACGCCTCGTGCACGAGCGCCGTGGCCTGGAGCGTGTGGCCCGCCCCCTCGCGGCCGAGTGCCTGTCTCGCCTGTCGGCGAAGCTCGTCGTACACGAGCGGCACGAGCGCCTCGAGTGCGTGCGCGTCGCCGGTGCTCCACGCGCGGAGCAACTCGGTCACTGCCTGACGCGGCTCTGCAACATCGCCATCCGCGGCGGATGAGGTTGGCGACGGGCGAAGATCGATCTCGGGCGGCGTTGTTGGCATTCGTGCTGGGCTCGTGGCGGGAGTCGACCTCAATGAGACAAGCGGAATGCGTGAGTGGGTTGCGCCGTGTTTTACGCGCTAAGGAATGAGGCGCCGAGCGCGCCGCTCACCCACGGAGGATGACATGACTACGCCACGTAAGCGCGTGATCGTTTCAGCGATGGTGTCAGCAGTTGTGTCGACGATTGTTACAAACGTGTTAGCTGCCTGTGCGGGAGGCCCGGCGAGGTTGGCCTCCGACGATCCGACAGCTGTGGTCGCAGCCGCGGTTTCGCCCACCATTGCGTTCGACAACGACGCCCGCGAACACGTTCAGGTCTACCTCGTCAGCGAATCTCGCCAGTGGTATCTCGGCCGCATCGAGCCGGGTGCAAGGCGGACCCTACGCGTTCCCGACGAGGCAGTCACCACAAGCCCGCAGCGGCTGCAGCTCGCCGTCACGGTGGGTCTGCCGATTTCCCCTCACGTCATCGGCGACCCACGAGCGATGGTCACGATCGCGCAGCCCGCGTCCCACCTCTTCTCACAGGATTGGAGTGTCGCTCAAGGGCAGCTCATCTCGGCGCCGATCGGGCACGCGGGCTGGTTCCGCCCGTACTGAAATCGTGACGAGAAGAACACGTACGCCGCGAGCAGTGAGCTCGCGGCGGCGTCGTTGGGCCACACATCAGCACTGACGAGTTGACTCGGCGGGAGCCACGCAGAGACACCGCCTGACCAGCCCCGGTTCGCGGCAGGGCGAACCGCGATGAGCCCTTTTCCAGGGCCATTGCGCGTTCCGTGACGAAGTGCGAGTTGCCAGCCGGCGACCGGTCTTCGCCCGCGCCGCGCTTCTGACTGGAGCTCGTCATGCTGCGACTGGCGCACAACGTCCTCGCCACCGGCGAGTTCATCGCCTCGGCGATCCGGCCCGGGCCATGACGTGGGATGCCGTGGTCACCGCTCTGGATGCTTGACGCGGCGCCTGCGTGAGAATGGCCGCGTCATTGCCGCATCTCATGTGACGATGGACCAGAATCACCCCGTTTCTCGTCGGTGCCTGGTTGCCGACCTTCGCTCCACTCGTAGCTTGGAGCGCATGCCCCGGTCGCCCGATGCGATGTCAGGCACACTCGAGTCGCTTCTCCACCGCTATCGCGAGTCCGTGCTGCGCATCGGACGTCGGCACGGGCTTTCCGATCTACTGCTCGACGAGGCCCTACAGGAGCTGCGCATCCGGCTCTGGCGTGCGTTCCCCGGCAGCGACCAATTGGCCGCCGTCAGCCCCGGATATCTCTACCGCGCCGCCGTGACCGCCGCGCTGATGGTAATCCGACGCCGTCGCGCCAAGCGGGAGAGCGGCATCGAGATGACACCCCAGTTCGAGGAGACAACCCCTGCACGCGAGCCGAGTCCCGACCAGGCGTTCGACGAGTCCGAGCTCGCCGAACGCCTGGCGCGGACCGTCGATGAATTGCCAGCGGCACGACAGGCTGTCGTGCGGCTCCACCTCCAGGGCTATCACCGCGACGAAATCGCAGGGCTGCTCGGATGGAGTGAGGCCAAGACGCGCAATCTGCTGTACCGAGGACTCGATGACCTGCGTGCACTACTCGTCAGGCAGGGCATCGGGCCGGGAGCATCCGTATGAAGGAAGAAGATCTTGTCAGGCTCTACCAACGTGGCGTAGCACGTCGCGACGCAACGCGTTCGGGTTGCGTGCCGCCGGAGGCGTTGCTCGACGTGGTGGAACGCCGGGGCCCGGAAGCGACGCGACTCCAGAGCGCCAATCACGCGATGGCCTGCGCCGATTGCCGCGAAGAGCTCGAGCTGCTGCGCGCCACGCGCATCGTCCGCGATCGTGCGCGCCTGCCGCGTTTCGGCTTCGCGCTCGCGGCATCCCTCATCTTGGCGGCCGGGCTGAGCCTCTACACGTTCGGCCGCCAGCGTACGATCGGCGGGATCGACGATGCAGGCGGCGTCACGCGGAGCGGGTCCGACGACGTCCAGCTCGTCACCGAGGGCCCCGTATCGGGCCAGGCGCCAAACCTCGTCTGGCGATCGACCACCGGCGCCGCGAGCTACGTCGTCGAGCTTCGCCGCGAGGACGGTACGCTGCTCACGCGCGGCACGACGACCGACACCGTGTTCGCGGTCGCGGACAGCCTGCGCGCAGGGCCCGACTCGAACGCCTACTGGGCCGTGACGGCCCGCCTCTCGGATGGCACCTCGCTGGCTTCCACCGCTCGGCGCATTCGCCTAACGCCATAGAGCAGGCCGCCTGCCAACGCCAGCCCGAGCGCGATCACGATCCATCGGGTTCGATCGACTGGCGCGTTCAGCGGAACGGTGACGAGCGGATCACCCATGACGGCGAACGCCGCCCACGTGGCTGGCGGAGCACCACGTCGGATCGCCGCAAGCTTCGCCGTCCGTGCCGCATCCGCAACTCCCTGCCCGCTCGCGAGCGCGCGATAGAAATCGTCGATGAACTCAACAGCATCGGCGTCGCGGATTCGCCATTGCGTGGCGAGCACCGAGCGCGCGCCCGCGGCGAGCAGGGACGCTGTGAGTCCCTGCACTCCTTCACCGCGCACGGCGACCCCACGCGCCGTGCGACATGCGGACAGCACGACGAGTCCCGCGTCGAGCCGAAGCGCCGAAAGCTCCCCTGGTCCGACGAAGCCGTCGTCGCCATCGCCGGCCGCGACGGCAAGCGCCGTACGTTCTACTGAGCGCTCGTCCACCAGCGCGTGCGTCGCGAGGTGAACGATGTCGAACGAGTCGAGCGCGGCGTGCTTCAGGTAGCTCTCGCTCGCGCGCTCGCGGAGACGCAGCTCCGACTGCTCGCCGAACCGCGCTACGAGTCGGGCTTCCGTTGCAGAAGCACGAAGCCGAGAGAGCCCTCCGTTCATCGAGAACGCGTCGCGATAGACGTCGGCCGCCGAACCGCCGCTCGAAGAGATCTCGTTCGCGAATCGAGGATCGCCGAAAGCGAGGATCCGTGGCGCACGAGCTTCGCGGCGCGGGCGGCTGTGGAGGTCCGCCACCACCGCGGCGGACGGAGCCAGGCTCACGGCGAA
>Ga0075423_10001530_pt1 | contig 20434 bp, 15 predicted proteins | sample SoiMethybrSBSTD2_FD_80114 | JGI IMG/M metagenome (GOLD analysis project Ga0075423, IMG submission 80114) | Bulk soil microbial communities from a Populus tree surrounding site in Tennessee, USA - Soil MetaG P. TD hybrid SBSTD2 | ecosystem: Environmental > Terrestrial > Soil > Tree plantation...
CAGCCCTTAACTCGCAGTTAGCCTCCCAACCCGCAACTAGCCCGCAGCTCGCAGTGATTAGTTGGCCCGCAGCCCGCAGCCTATCTCTTTGCTAAGCCGTCCCACCGCGTCGGAACCAGCGTGTCGTTCGGAACGGCTTCGACTGCTCTCGCGACGAGAATCGCGCTGCCCCAGTGACGGCCGAAGCGTGCAGCTTCCTTGCAGTCGGGGTTCCAGATGTCGAGCGTGGCGCCCAGCACATTGCCGCCGGTGTCGTCGACGAGGTAGCGACCGAGGTACTCGTTGCCGAGGAACACCTCGACGTAGCGCGAGAGAGGAAAGATGCGCGGGTCAGCTGCGACGATGCCGTGACGGGTCTGGCGTCCACGACGCGTTTCGCCCTGGACACAGTACTGGGTGAGCGAAACAGGAATAACCACTCCGTCCTCGGCGCGCGCGAATTTGGACGGGATGAGCGGCAGGATTCCTCGCTTCATCTTGATCGCTTCATGCGCCGTCGCGCGGACGACGTTCCTCGGAATCGACTCGACTCCGTCGGCGATGGGCCTGGTGACCGCTTTCGTCGCACGAGCGACTTTCAACGTCGCCGAGGGAACGGATTTGGCGATGCTCGCCACGCTGGCGAGCGGTGCGGTCAGCATGCCTGCCTCCTGGTGGACACCCTCGATGTCGGCCAGGATCTGGGGCTCGAGTGGCGGCAGCGATGAAGGAGCTATCTCCGCCGCGCCTTCAACCGGCGATAGGGACGGCAGTGCGATGGCGCCCGTAGCCAGAAGGGCGACAGCAATCGTCACCGCACCGAGGGTGCGGATGATCTCCGTGCGCGACCGTGTCGGCTCAGGAGAAACCGATTCTCTATAGGTACCGCGAGAGACATTGCTGTTTTTCATGCAAGCACCTCCCGTAGCTGATCGTTACTAATTGCGATAGTCCAACCCGTTTCTTCCCCCGCCATCCTGCCGATCTTGCTCGGCAAAGCAAACCTCGTCTTGCCGGCCCGCGCTTTCTTATCCGACCCCATCGCCGCGATAACCGCGTCCGACTCAAACGAGTCGGGTAAAGTCGTCGGGAGGCTGAAGGCCCGCAGCGCGCCAACAATGGCGTCAGCTGTCCCGGGTTCGGCGACTCCAGCCCGCTCGGCGAGCCGCCCTTCCAGCGCCATCCCTATCGCGATCGCCTCTCCGTGAAGGAGTGAATAGCCGCTAACCAGCTCGATCGCGTGGCCGATGGTATGGCCAAAATTCAGAGTTTTTCGAAGGCCTTCCTCCCGCTCATCACGTGAGACAATTCCGGCCTTGATCTCAATGCTATGGACGATGGCGGCGAGCATGCTGTCACTCGTCGGACCGTCCTTCGCCAGCAGTTCTTTTGTAGCGCCGACGACCGTACGAAGATAAGGCTCGTCCGCAATTACGCCATGCTTGATAACTTCTGCAAATCCCGCACGCAGTTCGTTAAGTGGAAGTGTAGTAAGGACTTGTGTGTCTACGACGATTGCGGCGGGAGCGTGAAAAACACCCACCAGATTCTTCCCGGCGGGGGTATCGACGGCTGTTTTTCCACCGATGGCGGCGTCCACCATTGCCATCAAACTGGTGGGTACCTGGACCACTGGAACACCCCTCATGAAAGTGGCGGCGACGAACCCAGCGAGGTCCCCAACCACCCCGCCGCCCAGTGCGATCACCGCCGAGTCCCGTCCGAAGCCGCGGACCAGCATCTGATCGGTCAGGCTGCCCCAGGTATCCCGGGTTTTATTGGACTCACCGGCGGAGATGGTCAAGACATCGACCTTATCCCGGCTGAACCCTTTCTTGATCTGGCGGGCGTAAATGGGGCCGACGTTGGAGTCGGTGATTACAGCGTAGCGATGGGCGGCGCAGACCTCTTTGGCAATCGCTGCCACATGAGAGATCAGGCCGGGTGCTACCCGGATCGACGAAGCGCCGAGCCCGAACTTCCGATGTGCTGGGGGCGCCGGCATTGGAGGAGTGCGAGCTACCAGGTTACTTCACCGGCGCCGGTAAGAACGTTGGCGAGCCGAGCCAGAGTGAACAGCAGGTCTGAGAGCCGGTTCAGATAGATCACAACCAGCTCCGGAATCTCGACGTCGCGCTGAAGGTGGACAACTCTTCGCTCCGCGCGCCGGCAAACAGTGCGAGCGACGTGGAGCATCGCGCCTTTGCGGCTCCCGCCCGGTATGATGAAAGCTTTGAGTGGCTCGAGGTCGCGGTCGGCGTCGTCGATTGCTTGTTCGAGCTCGCGGATGCGACGCTCATCTATGTTCGCCTTGGCCAGGTGCTTGTGCATTTTGTCGAGATCCGGCGTGGCGAGCAGCGCTCCGATGCTGAAGAGATCGCGCTGCATGGGAACGAGGATTTCGTCGATGCGGGGCAGCGGTTCAATGGCGCGCGCCATCCCGATTGCTGCGTTGAGCTCATCGACATCGCCGTAGGCTTCGACGCGCGGATCATCCTTCGGCACTCGGCCGCCACCGAACAGCCCAGTGTCGCCTTTGTCTCCGGTCTTGGTGTAGATCTTCATCGGGACCAAATCTACGCTGTTCGATGCGCGCGCATTAACGCAGTATTCAGTATGTCGAGTACAGACAATGGGGTCCCAGCCCGCCAGGATTTGGATAATGAGTTCCCGCTTGGCGACGGCACGGCTGAGACGACCGCCTCAGTCTACTGTCCCTACTGCAATGAGACCCTAGAGATCGCCATCGATCCCGGCGGCGGACCGTCACAAGAATACGTGGAAGACTGCGAGGTGTGTTGCCAGCCCTGGACTGTCAACCTCCGCTACAATGGAGATGGAACCGCCACTGTCAGTCTGACTCCGCTAGACCAATAGCTTCGTCAGAAAGGAGGTCCATCGGCCTACTATATATTTCGGTAAGAGATGAGCAACGAAATCGTCGATATCACCATCATCGGCGGCGGTCCGACCGGGCTGTTCGCCGCTTTTTATACCGGCATGCGCGGAGCTACGGCGCAGATCGTCGATGCGCTGCCACAGCTCGGTGGGCAGTTAACCGCGCTCTATCCTGAGAAATACATCTTCGACGTCGGCGGGTTCTCGAAAATCCTGGCCAAGGATCTCGTCAACGCGCTCGTCGAACAAGCGGCGCAATTCAACTTCAAATCGCATCTCAACCAGAACGTCACTGCGCTCGAGCGGAGTGGTGATCATTTCGTACTGGTGACAGAAACCGACCGGTTTCCGACACGCGCCATCGTGATCGCGGCTGGGATCGGTGCGTTTTCGCCGAGGCGTCTGCCGCAGTCGTGTGCGGAGCCCTGGTATGGTCGGGGCATCTTCGACCGCGTCAACAATCCGGAAGAGTTTCGCGGCCAGCGCATCGTCATCATCGGCGGCGGCGACTCGGCGTTCGATTGGGCGCAGCAGCTGCGCGATCGGGCGGAGGCGGTGACGCTCGTTCATCGCAGCGATAAGTACCGCGCGCACGGAGCAACGATCGCCGACGTTCAGGCAGCGGCGAGCGCGGGTCGCACGACATTACTTCCATTTCACGAGCTGCACGATGTGCTGTCTCGGGACGATCGCTTGACGGGCGTCACGCTGCGCGATGTGAAGGCGAAGACGACGCGGGATGTCGAAGCCGATGCCGTCCTGCCAATGCTCGGGTTTCACAGCGACATCGGCGCGCTTGCCGAGTGGGGACTCAACTGCGAGAACGAGGAGATCGTCGTCAACAGTTTGATGGAGACTGGACGGCCGGGTATCTACGCGGCCGGCGACATCACAACCTATCCCGGAAAGCTAAAGCTGATCGCGACTGGATTTGGCGAAGCAGCAACGGCTGTCAACCAGGCGGTGCACTTGATCTATCCGGAGAAGAAGGTCAATCCCGGTCATAGCTCCAACATGGCGATCTTCGGGCAGAAGGACGACTAGTTCGGCTCGTCGAGGCGGGGGCGATTGAGCGCCGGCGCCGGTGTCGGGGATGCTGCCGCAGCAGGACGTTCTTCGCGGGCGGCGCGAATGCAAAGGATCCAGGTCAGCATCGCCGTGCCGAGCGTGACGGCGAGATCAGCGAAGTTGAAGGTCCAGAAGCGATGCGAGCCAATTCCAATATCGATGAAGTCGACGACGCCGCGTGGTGACTTGATGCGATCAAGCAGATTACCGACGGCACCGCCGCAAATGAGGGCGATCGACGCGATTTGAATTCGGTCCTCGCGTGGTGTCTGTCGATACATGTAGCCAAGCACGAAGAGGGTTGCAATCGAAAGCAGAACGAACCACCAGCGCGACGACGGGCCAAGGGAGAAGCTCATCGCGCCCTCGGGATTATAGGCGAGAGTGAAGCGCAGGATGTCGTCGATGATGCTGTGGGGAACGTACGGCGGCGTCAGTTGGCTGACCGCGAGTTTCTTGCTGAAGACGTCGACAAGGACTGTGGTCAGAAAAATCGTCCAGAATTTATTGGCTCTTTGCGGCATGAATCTCGTTAGGGTGTTCTGGCCTTACGGCGCCAGGAGTGAATGCGTTTCGTAGTTGGACGACTGAGCCCAGGGTATTAGACAGCGCATTATAGATTCCAGTACACCGGGAACGGGGAGAAGAGCTGGATGAGGGATGGGAGGCGAGAGGCGAGAGCGGGCGAGGACTGAAACTCTGACTAAAAAACCACTTCATTACCACCTCATCGGCATCGCCGGGACTGCGATGGCATCGCTGGCGGGGCTGCTCAAGGCGGCCGGACACGAGGTCACCGGTTCGGACGAGAATGTCTATCCGCCGATGTCGACCAACCTCGAGCGCATGGGGATCGCCTATGCCCAGGGTTACAAACCGGAAAATCTGTCGCCCGCTCCGGACATCGTCGTCGTCGGCAATGTCATCTCGCGCGGCAATCCCGAACTGGAAGAGGTGCTGATCCGAAAGCTGCGTTATACGTCGGCGGCGGCGACGATAAAGGAAGAGTTCATCTGGGGGCATCATTCGCTGGCGGTAGCGGGCACGCACGGCAAGACGACGACGACTTCGTTGCTGGCGTGGGTGCTCGACTCGGCCGGGCTGAATCCGAGCTTTCTAATCGGAGGAGTCGCGGAAAATTTCGGCAGCTCATACCGTCTGACCAATTCAAAGTACTTCGTGATCGAAGCCGATGAATACGACACGGCGTACTTCGACAAGGGTCCGAAGATGTGGCACTACCTGCCGGACACCGCGATCGTGAACAACATCGAATACGATCACGCCGACATCTACCGCGACGAGGAGGCGTACAAGTTCGCGTTCGCGCGTTTCATCAATCTGGTGCCGAAGAACGGTGTGGTGATCGCGGGCTGGGATTCTCCGATCGCACGCGAGCTGGCGCCAAAGTCGCCGGCACCCGTCGAGTCATTCGCGTACGGCGATGATTCGTTGCCGACTTCATCCGGCCGCGCGCATTGGCACGCACGCGATGTCGAATTCAGCGAGACAGGGACGCGGTTCCGCGCGTTTCGCTCGAACGAGGAGTGGGGAAGAATCGACACGCCGCTGGCCGGCGCCTTCAATGTGCGGAACGCGCTCGCAGTGATTGCCGCGGCTCAGTCGGTGAATGCAGACCGGGACGGTGTGAGGCACGGCTTCAAGACCTTCACCAGTGTCAAGCGGCGAATGGAAGTGCGCGGTGAAGTTCGGGGAGTGACGGTGATCGACGACTTCGCGCATCACCCCACCGCGATTCGCGAGACGATCGATGCAGTTCGACAGAAATACAAAGGCCGCCGAATCGTCGCGGTGTACGAGCCGCGCAGCTACACGGCGCAACGCCGCGAATTTCAGGACGACTATGCGCGCGCATTTGGCGGAGCCGACGAGATAATTTTCGCTTCTCTTTACCGTCCCGACCGTTACACCAAGGAGACGGCGCTGGACCTGACGCAGCTCGTTCGAGATTTGAGCACCGACGGAAAGTCAGCGAAGGAGCTGAAGGACGCAGACGCGATCGTGCGCGATCTTGCTCCGCGTGCGCGAGCGAAAGACGTCGTGCTGATCATGTCGAACGGAGGGTTCGGGGGCATACATCAGAAATTTCTTGAGGCCTTGAGATCGGGGTAGGGTGTGGGCTGCGGGCCAACTAATCGGTGCGGGCTGCGAGCTAGTTGCGGGTTTGGAAGCTAACTGCGGGGTGAGGGCGCTGCGGGCTTTGCGGCGAACCAACTCCGAATGGCGGTAGCCCTTATCTCGTAGCTAGCCCCCCAACCCGCAACTAGCCAGCAGCCCGCAGCGCGCAGCCTTTAGATCTTCCTTCGTGGTACCATGGGTGTCAGTCGCGCGGAGCCAGCCTTGGCCATCAGCCCCAGCTTGAGCACCGTGTTCCAGTTGCGGCCTGTGCCGCGGCCTAGTCGCTTCTCCAGAATCGTGTGGGTCAGCTTCGATCGGCCTTGGCCGTCAGGGAAGTAAATGTAGGCCTGCTTTCCTTTGGAGCGGACGACTTCGCGGCCGCGAATGTCGCCTTGCAGTGCTACGAGATCGGCAACTTCCGGCTCGCTCTTCAGAAACATCACTACCAGATGCCCCGGGTCTTTCTCGGCCTCTTTACGAAACGGATTCTGGCGAATGATGGTTTTCCATTCATCGGGAGTGCGGACGACGAAATCGGCTTCCAGCGATAGTCGATCCATCGCTTCCGTCTCGAGGAATCGCTCCAGCTCCGAGCCCGTTCTCACTTTGCTGTCGAAAACCAGATTGCCGCTCTGTAACAGCGAACGGACGTTCTCCATTCCCAACGCAGTCAGGAAGTTGCGAAGATCGGTCATGCCGACCTGACGATGTCCGCCGACGTTGATGCCCCGAACGAGCGCGATATGAGTTGTCAGAGGCTGGGTACGCGTTAGGGAGAGGGTGTGACTACCAACTGAAAAATACCAGCCGGCGGCTAACGGCCGTCAGCCTGCGGCTCTGAGCTTTAGCGTGCCTCGCTCTCGGGTTCCCGTCTTCGGCGAGCGGGCGCCCGCTTTGCCGTTCCCGCTTGCCGCTTCCCTCTGTACGGCCGCTCCCACTCCCGCAAGTGATCGAGCAGATAGTCGAGCGAGAAGACGTGACGCGAGTTGTCGGTCTTGCGACGGAAAATCACTCGCGACCAGCCGCGCATGCCCGTTGGCGTGTACCACTCGCCGTTCATGTGCAGCTTGTCGCCGTTGATGGCGCGGATCAATACACGCTCGTATTGAGAGCGGGGAAGCACTCGCTCGGGAAAGAGATTGTCCCACGTGCAGAGACGGCCCACGTCCTCGTAACCGGCCGGGCGATCGTCGAGGTCGAGCAGCGATGGAGCGCGTCCCTTCATCACAGATCCAATCAGCCGCAACGTGAACGGATCTGAATACCGCCGGATATACGGCCAGAAATGCTTGGTGATCTGCCCGGCCATGTCGCGCAGAGTCATGAAGCGACCGTCAGTGGTCGGCCATTTGTCGAGGTCGATGTCGCTGACGAACGGGTTTTCCGGATAGCAATCGAAGCGGGCCAACCACCCTTTGCGGGTGGTATGCGGCATCGGACGGAATCCTCTGATCACCGGGATGTCTGTGCCCTCGAGCACACTGATCTCATAGCTCGGCCAGCGCATCACCTCGCGCACGATGCCGACAATCAGAGTCGCCGTTGCAATCATCAATGGTGCATCGGGCGTAAAGTCGGCGGTAATCTCAATGCGATCGCCGCGTGGACGTACACCGATGCCCGTCGAGCGACGATTCGCGGCCAGCAGCATCACCGGAATGGGCAGGATGTGCGCGAGCAGATACGCCAGCTGTTCGACGGTGCGGTTGGTGCCCTGCTCGAGGCGGGGAAGCTCGAACGAGATGTTGTAGTGCGTGCTGAACCCGGCGAGCTGAACGTCGGTGTCGTGCGCCTGCTCCCACGCATCGAGCTCCTGCCGCACGAACAGAATTGCTTCCCACAGCGAGCGTCCCGCGCGAGCGGCGCAGCCGCGCTCGATCTCGATTACCGGGGTGGCAACTTCGATGACTCCGGTGTCGAAATAAACGGCGCCGCCCGTCGGCAGATGATACGACCGCCCTTTCCGGTGCATCATCTTCTCGCGAATGATGTTGCGCGGGCTGCCGAAGAGATCCTCAGGCTTCACCTGCACGCCGTCCTTGATCACCGCGAATTCGGCTTCCATGCCGATCGCGGCGAGCTGGATCCGCTCGTGCGTCGATGATTTGTTTTCCGGCCCTTTCTTCTTCTTCAGCTCCGCCATTCTGCCTTCTTACCCAATGTGCTCCAATGTTCCTGACTCTTTCTCGAAACAAGTTCGTCAACCCTTCACGTCCCGCGGCACCGAGATCACGTAGCCGAGGTCGAGGTGAAGATGATCTTCCGCGTAGCCTGTTGGTGTTCCGTAGGGACGCGTCCATACTCCGGGTAGCGTCTCTCGCGCGATCAAGCTGAAGCGCTCGATCGCACTGCGGTTGTCCAGGTAGGTGTCGCCAATCCGATAGATGTTGGCGGCAGTTCCCCAGGCGTGTGGAGTCGCATTTTTCGAGAAACGGTGGGAAGGCGACCGGTAGCCGCCATTCGCTGAAATGTGAACCAGCGTCCCAACTGCCTCCCGGAACCTCTCCAGGCACACTGCAAGTAGGGTTATTGCGCACGGAACGTACCGGGGGAAAGTTCGCAAAGGCGCGGCTTCCCTCACATCCACCTGAATGAACTCCCAGAGCAAAAAATGGGTGGCCAGCTCGACTTTCATGGCCGAATCCCAGGACGGTATCTCGTAAAAATAGCGGGGCAGTTGCCGTGGAAACCCGTTGGAGTCCTTCCAGTCCTCGCCCGGTCTCAGGGCTTTACGGTAATCAGCGGGCAGGGCGAGCCCGTCAACTACCCGAAGCGGGAAGTTGGGCGAATGGTTGATCTCGCCGGCAAAGGTCGGAGAGGCGCTCATTCGTCCACCGGCCCCCGCGTCAGAGCCTCATAAATGGTGTGCGATATCGTGGCGATCGTCCGCGAACGGCCCGTTGTGCTCGGATCCCACTCAGTCAGAACCACCAGCGCGTAGGGTTTGCGCTTGGGCAGGTAGACCACGCCCGCGTCATGGGCGACGGTCGAAATCTCTCCCGTCTTGTGCGCGACGCGTGCGCCCTTGGGCAGCCGCGCCGGAATCCCCTGATTGAACTCCTGTCCGTGCATGATGTCCATCATCCGTCGCGACAGCGCGGGCGAAAAAGCTTTCCCCTCTGCCAGCATGACAAGGATTTTGAGCAAACCGTTCGCCGTAACCATGTTGTTGATGCCTTTCTCGAACCCGAGCTCGTCCTCGACGCCGCGTTTGAGATCGATGCCGTCCTCGAGCTTGAGCTCGCGGAGTGTCTCGTTGACGGACGGCGGCCCAATGACGCCCAGAAGGAGATTAGTCGCCAGGTTGCTCGACGTCGTGATCATGTGATAGGCGAGCTCGTCGACCCGCATCATCTTGCCGATTGCGTTGTGCACTGCCGAGTTGGAATCGCGACCCGACTCCACCCGAAAGGGAATGTCTTCGACGACGCTGAGGAACCGGTTTCGGACGTGAACGCGCGAGTGTGGGAGCAGATCCCCGCGATCGATCGCCGCAAAAACGCCAAGCAGAATCGGAACCTTGATCGTGCTCGCTGCGTGGAACCAGCGATCGGCGTGGTAATGCAGCTCGAACCCAGACTCGAAATCGTGCAGCGCGACAGCGATCGCTTTGGCGCGCGATTCTTTCTCGATTTTCTCGATGTCGGCTTCGAGTGCCGGCTTGCTCGGCGCGGTGGCAGTGGCGCCGGCTGCTCGCGCCGGAGAAGTAGTCTCTCTTTTCGTCATCTCCGGCTTACGAGTACGCTACGCGCGGATCGGCTTTGGCGTACGCGAGGTCTGTGAGGAGATTGACCAGCACGAACACGACGCTCAGGAACAGCACGGAGCCCTGAATGGCGGGGAGATCCCGCCGAGTAATTGCGTTGACGACGTAGCGGCCCAGGCCCGGCCAGCTGAAAATCGTCTCGGTAAGAATGCTTCCCGTCAGGTAATAACCGAAATCGAGTCCGAGAACGGTGATGATCGGAATCAGGGCGTTGCGCAGTGCGTGACGGACAATGACGACGCCCTCCTTCAATCCTTTCGCGCGTGCGGTGCGCACGTAATCGCCGCCTAGCACATCGAGCATCGCCGAGCGCGTTACACGGGCAAGGAACGCAATCGAGCGCGAGCCGAGTGCGAACGCGGGGAGAATCAGGTACTTGATGCCGCCGTAACCGGACGGCGGCAGCCAGCGCAGCATCACCGCAAAAATCAAAATCAGAATCAGGCCGACCCAATAGACCGGGAAGGATATGCCGAGATACGCGACACCGAGGCCGAGTCTATCGAACCAGCCGCCAGGCGCGCGGGCGCTGAGCACGCCGAGCGTGATGCCCAGAATTGAAGCGAGCAGCATTGCCGATCCGGCGAGAAGCAGTGTCTTCGGGAAGCGCTCGAGGATGTCGCGGATTATCGGGCGCTGAGTGATATAGGAGTTTCCCAGATCGCCCCGAATTGCTCCGCCAGCGTAGAGCGTGAACTGCTTCAGGCGCGGCTCGTCGAGGTGCAGATCCTTTCTCAAGCGCGCGATCGTGGCGGAGTCGGCACGCTCGCCCACCATTTCCTGTACGGGATCGCCGGGCGCCACATTCAGCAGAAGAAAAGTCACCACCAGCACCCCGAACAGCGTCGGGATGGCGAGCAGTAGTCGGCGAACGATGAAAGCGAACACGCCCTACTTGCTGATCGTCACGTCAGTCCACCGCTGACCGTTGAAGACAGCAGGCACCGTGAAGCCGTGGATCCACGGCTGAACCGCGTACATGTCCTTGTAGAAGAACAGATAAACCATCGGCGCGTCGGCGAACTGCAGCGCGTCGGCCTGCGAGTAAAGCGAGTTGCGCTTCGACTCGTCCTGCTCGCGGTGCGCTTGATCGACCAGCGCGTCGAACTTGGAGTTCGAGTAGAACGAGACGTTGCCGCCCGGTCCCTTGTTTTTGCTGTGCAGCAGCGGATACAGGAAGTTCTCTGCGTCCGGATAGTCGGCCCACCATTCTTTCACGTAGAGATCGGCCGCGCCTTTGCGCGCTGCCTCGCGGACTGAGGAAGCGTCGCGCTGGACGATCTTGGCGCGGATACCCGCTTCGGCGAGGTTGGCCTGAATTGCCTGCGACAGGCGCGGTGACTGATCGGTCGTCGCTGCCCACAGCTCGACGTCGATGCCATTGGGGTGTCCGGCGGCGGCGAGCAGCTGCTTGGCTTTGGCGACGTCGTGGCCGTAAGGTTTCCGGTTGCTGTCGTAGCCCGGAAGCGTCGGGGGCACTACTCCGTTGGCGACGCTTCCGCGTCCCGCCATCACTGCGCTGAGGATAGTGCTGACATCGATGGCGTAGTTGAGCGCCTGGCGCACGCGCACGTCGCTGAGCGGACCGCGAGTGGTGTTGATCGCGACGTACCAGAACCGAAGCGCGGGCGCTGATTGCAGCAGCTTGTTCTTGTCGGGATCCGCCTGCCAGGATTTGCCGGTCTCGTCAGGAACTGAAAGTACGTCGACATTGCCGGCCTCGAATTCCGCTGTGGCGGTGCTCATTTCCGGAATGATGCGGGCCATCAGCGAGTCGCTCTTTGGCGGGCCGTCGAAGTAGTCGGGATTCTTTGCAAACTTGAGGTAATCGTCGTGTTTCCATTCGACGAACTTCCACGGCCCGGTTCCAATTGGCTTCTGGCCGAAGTCGCTGCCGGCCTTGTCGGGAACGATCGAGTTGACCGGCATTGCCAGCATCTTCGGGAAGATGGAGTAAGGCTCTTTGAGCGTGATCACGACCGTGGTGTCGTTGGCCGCGGCAAGTCCCGTTATCGCCGTTCCCTTGCCGCCCGCAAAATCCTCGGCGCCTTTGATTGGAAATAGTGGCCAACCGCGACCGCCCTTCGTCTTAGGATCGAGGACGCGCTGGAACGTGGAGACGACATTTTTCGCAGTGAACGGCGATCCGTCGTGGAACTTGACGCCGCTGCGCAGGTGGAAAGTGTAGGTAAGGCCGTCGGGTGTCACGTCCCACGATTTTGCCAGACCGGGGACGACCTTCGCGTCGGCAGTAAACCGGGTCAGGCCGTCGAAGATGTAGGCGACGGCGCGGCCGGTCGGCACATCGGTCGAGAGCGCGGGGTCCATCGATCGCGGATCATAGGTGTCGCGCGAATCGATAAGTGTCTTGCGTTGAGGAGCTGATGATTCACCACCACCGCCACCACAGCTGAGAAGTGCGGGTATTACGAGGAGGATTAGTCGCCGCATGGTGTGCTCTGACGGTTGACATGAAGGGGCGAAATTGGAGAACTTTCGCGCACCCAAAAAGGCCTCATCGTGAGCGCAGAATACTATTATCGCCGCCAACTCGGCGCCAAGGATCTGTTGCCGGCAGTTGGTGTCGGCGTCGCCACGGGTTTGGCCGCGTTCTACATTGTGCAACTCTTAATCCAGCGCACGCCTCTGGTGCCGCAAGGCGAGTTACAACGGGCGCCAACGACGCCGCCGCGAAGAATGCTTGGCGATCGGAGCGAGCCGGAGACCGAGACCCACTACGCCCGCGAGCTTCCGGCGGGCCAACCGCCCGGCGCGCGCGCACTGAAAGGGTGAGACTGACCCGGGTTCGACTCGGGATCTTCACCGCATTCGCTTTTCTAGCAGCGATTCCCGCAGTCAGTGCCAGCGCTCAGGACATCGAGTGCGAGCGCGGCGATCTCGAGGTCATGCAGCTCAACTTCGAAGGAAATCACGCGATATCCGACGCCGAGCTCGCGCGCGCGATTGTGACGACCCCTTCGTCGTGGGCGCGACGGTTTCTGCACCTTCCGTTTACCACCAAACACTGTCTCGACCGCGTAGAGCTGCCGAATGATAGAGCGCGCCTGATCATTCTTTATCGGCGGCGCGGTTTTCCACGCGTGACGGTCGATACAGCGGTAAAGGTGCTCGCGCCAGGCGCGGTGGCAGTGACCTTCACGATCAGCGAAGGCCCGCCAATGATTTTGCGCGGTTACACTGTTCTCGGGCTGGACTCAGTGCCGGGCGGTCAACGATTGCTGCGCGATGTCAGAGTGCGTCCCGGCGTCCGCTTCGATCGCATTGTGCTCGATACAGTCGCGAACAGGATTCGGCAGCGTTTGCACGACAGCGGTTACCCGCGCGCGGACGCCGTCAATCACTACTACGCCAACGACAGTACCCTGAGTGCAGTGGATACTCTGGCTGTGTCGCCGGGACCGCGTACGACGATCGGGGCGATCAAGATCGAGGTCACGCCGATGACGGGGAAGAAGCAACAGATACCGGTACGCGTGGTCAGGCAAATCATGGGACTCGACTCCGGCGGGCTATTCCGCGAGAGCGAGATCATCGATGCGCAGCGGGCGATCTACCAGACGGAAGCGTATCAGCACGTCTCGATCACGCCCGACAGCGCCGGCGATTCTGTCGTCACGCTCTACGTGAATCTCGCGGAGGCGGCAATGCATGCCGCGCGCGTTGGCGCGGGCTACGGGACGCTCGACTGCTTTCGACTCACCGCCGAGTACACCGACTTCAATTTCCTGAACGGTGCGCGACGACTCGACATCAACACCCGGCTGTCAAAGATCGGAATCGGCCGCCCCCTGGACTGGTCTCCTGAGTTGTGCCCTGCTGCCAAGAAGGACGTTTTCAGCACTCGCTCGAACTATTACGTAGGCGCCACGTTGAGACAGCCGGTATTCCTTGGTTTGCGCACGGTACCGACGCTCACGATTTACAGTCAGCGCGTATCGGAATACAACGCGTATCTACGCACCACTGCCGTGGGAGGCGCGGCATCCGTGATCTGGCGCAGTCAGACGCGGACGCCAGTGAATCTCACCTACTCGATGGATCTCGGACGAACGGAAGCCCAGCCGGCGCTTTATTGCGCGGTTTTCAACCTTTGCGAGCTGGCAGAACAGAATCGGGTGAAGCGTACCCAGCAGCTGGCGGTACTGAGTCTCGCAGTCACGCGCGACAATTCGAACAGTCTGCTCTCGCCGACACGGGGCTCGGTGATCAGACTCGAGGCACGCCACTCATCGCCGGCAATCCTTTCCAACAAGGATTTGCAGTTCAACAAGCTGGTCGGTGATGCTTCGCGGTACATCGGTATTGGCAGCGCTGTGCTGGCGATGCGAATTCGAGGCGGCTCGGTCTTCGGTCGCAACGTAGAGTCGGCGACGGGTTTCATCCCGCCTCAGGAGCGGTTGTATGCCGGCGGACCGACGACTGTCAGAGGCTTTTCTCAGAACGAGCTCGGCTCGCTGATATACATCTCGCAGACCTTCAGGGACAGCGCCGGAGTAACAGACACGGTTCTTCGGCAGGCTGTAGCCGACACACTTGGGCCCCGTCGAGTCGTACCGGTCGGCGGTAACTCACTGGCGGTGGGGAATCTGGAGCTACGGATGCGGAGCCCGTTTCTGTCGGATCTGCTCCAATGGACGCTGTTTACAGACGCTGGCGAGGTCTGGAACCGGGGTACCCGGCAGCTCAAGGAAGTGAAGCTAAAAGTGACGCCCGGAATTCAACTTACGGCGTTCTCTCCGGTAGGACCTGTGCGTCTAGCAGTGGGGTACAATCCGTACCCCCGGCCGCCCGGTCCGATTTATTTCGAAGGGACCAATCTGGGTGGTGAGCTTTTGTGTGTAAGTCCTGGTAACGTCATCAAAACTCACATCACGTACGACCCAAAGGACGCGACCAGGATTACCAAGATCAGTCAGGAGCCGGGTGCCTGCTTTTCAACGTATCAACCGCCAAAGGACAACAGTCTGCGGAGCAAGCTCACCTTTAGCTTCGCGATCGGTCAGGCTTTCTAGTCAGGCCGCGTCCCCCATCTCGCCTCTCCTCTCCCGCGCATGACCCGCCGTCTCCGCATCGCCATCGGCAGCGCGATCATCCTGTTCGGGCTGATCATCATTGTCGTGCTCGGGTTCATCGGTGTCACGCACACGAGCGTGGGCCAGGAGCGCGTGCGGAGCATGATCGCGACTTTGCTCGAGGGTAGGGTCAAAGGGAAAGTCTACATTGGACATCTGAGCGGTGGATTGGTCAGCGGCGTCACCATCGATTCCGTCGAAATCCGTGACGACGAAGACTCGGTGTTCTTTGCCTCGGGTCCGATCACCGTTGCGTACGACCCGCGCGATCTTTTTGATCGACGGATTCTGCTTAGCAGAGTGGAGGCAGCCCGCCCCTACGTACATTTGCGACAGCATCAAAACGGCGACTGGAACTTCCGCCGCATCTTTCCCGCAAGCGTCGAAAAAGAGCAAAGAAACCAGCGTGGCTTTGGGCAATACATCGTCGCGGACACCTCGATTGTCCGCGACGCGCGAGTGGTGCTGACGCTGCCGTGGCATCTGTCCGACACGCTGCGCGGATACAAACGAGATAGCGCGCTTCGGTATGAGCTCACCCGTCCCGATTACGAGATTCGCAGAACGCGCGAGGGATACGCGCGCACCTGGCGGTGGGGTGATATTGATGCGGATCTCGGTTTCGCGCGCATCGCCGATCCAGACACGGCCGGGCGCCTCGTTCGCATCCGCAAACTCTCTCTCAACGAGACGGATCCGCCGTTCAAGTTTCGCAATGTCGTCGGCACTTTCCTGAACCTCGGCGATTCCGTATTCGTCGACGCCGATCATTTCGATCTGCCAGGTTCAACCGGTCGCGCTCACGGCAGCGTCGTCTGGGGAAGTGACCTGCCCGTGCGCTACTACCTTCATATAGTAGGCGACTCTGTCTCACTGGCTGACGTAGCGTGGGTCTATCCAACGCTGCCGACGACGGGCAGCGGCAAGATGGAGCTCGACATCCGCAGCGAGCGCAACCCGAAGTTTCTGGACTACATCATATCCAACATGGATGTGAGGTCGACGCGCTCACATCTGCTCGGCAACATGACCTTCGGGACGGGCGGCAACGTGCTGGCGGTGAAGAACGTCGAGCTGCAGGCGGCGCCGGTAAATTTCGATCTGCTGCGCACGCTCAACGGCAAACCGTTCCCCTACAACTGGCAGGGCAACCTCACAGGAACGGTCCGCGCCTCGGGCGGTCCACTCAATCATTTCAAGGTTGAAGAATCCGCGCTGATCTTCGACGATGCCAACGTACCCGGCGCCGTTACGGAAGCGCGCGGCAACGGCGAGCTCGACATCCTCTTTCCCGCGTTCACCGCCTTTCACGCATTCAATGTCGATGTAGCGACGCTCGACCTCCGAACGCTTCAGTTTCTGAACCCTCAGTTTCCGCGGATCAAAGGGACTGTCTCCGGTACGGCGACGCTGGATTCGTCCTGGCTCGACGTTCGGTTCAGCAACGCGAGCCTGTTCCATCACGACGGCAACCTGCCTGTGTCGCACGCGACCGGAAACGGTCGCGTCACATGGGGCGACAAATATCTCACCTATGATCTGAACCTGCGCGCCGAACCGCTTTCGTTCACCGCGCTCGGTCATTCCTACCCGCTGCTGCCGCTGCGTGGCAACTACGCCGGCCCGGTGCAGGTGAAGGGGCAGTCGCCCAATCTCCTCGTGAACACTACGCTCACGGGACCGGCGGGCAGCTTCAGCTACAGTGGATTGGTCGATGCGGATCCGCTGATTTATGGTGCGCGCGGTCGGATCACTTCGACAGCGCTGGACTTGCGTACGCTGCTCGAGAACAACCAGCTTCCGCGCACTCAGCTGACTGGGCGATATGATGTGGACATGCGCGGTGCCGACGTCGGCTCACTCGCGGGCAGCGCTGTCGCGCAAATCGAGAAGTCGACGTTGGGCGGATTCGGAGTCGACCCCTCTGTGGCGCGACTCCATTTCGCTGATGGTGTTGCAACGGTCGACACGTTAGCGGTCAATGCGTCTGGTCTGCAGGCGCATGCGTCAGGGACCTTCGCGCTAAACGGTTCGCACAGCGGCTCGCTGAAGTTCTCGGCACAGATGGATTCACTTGCCCGGTTACGCGCGCTGGTGCCGGCGCTGGCGAATAGGCCTGAGCTCGATTCGCTGCGCGGGAGCGGTGAGCTCACTGGTGAGATCAGTGGCAGCATGGAGCATCTCGCGGTCAACGGTATCCTCCGCGCAAATGATGTGCGTTTTGGGCGCCAGAGCGTCGAGAGCATTCGCGGCACGCTACTGCTCGCCGACGTAACGAAGCAGCCAACTGGCTCCTTCCTGTTCGGTGCTGACACGGTCGCACTTGGTCCGGTCGGCTTCAACAGCATGCGGGCGTCGATTGCGCTGACGACACCGACGTCGGGCCACTTCAGTGCGTCGATGCTGAGTCAGAGCGGCGTACAGACCGAGCTCACCGGCAACATCACCCGCAGCAAGGATACTACGATCATTCGACTCGACAGCGCGGCGGTTGACGTCGATGCAGACAACAGGTATCGACTCCAGGCACCGAGTCGCGCGGTGATCTCGAAAGGCTTTGTTTCGCTCGATTCGCTGATTCTGCAGCACAGCAGCAACGCGAAGCTGATTGTCCAGAACATCCGCTTCACCGGTGACTCGATCAACGGACATATCCGGACGGATAGCGTTGACATGCGTCTCTTCCGCGCGTTCGTGCCGGGACTCGTTGACGCGCGTGGCGCAATCGTCGCCGATGTCGATGTGCGCGGCGCGGTGAAGCAACCGAGGTTGTTCGGGCAAATCACCGTGGCGGATGGAACCGCGGCCTTCTCGAATCTCGGCACGCGATTCAACCGCATTCGCGCCAATATCGATCTGGAGGGCGACTCGGTTCATATCAAGCAGCTTTCCGCGGAGACGAACAAGGATCGCCGCGGGTCGGTGAACGTGACCGGCTCGGTCAGCTTCGAGCATTACGACAATCCGTCGTTCTCGATTACAGCGAACGCGTCGAACTTCCACGCGATCGACAAGTCCGGTTTGGCGGCGTTGGACATCTCGACTGGTCCACCGGTGACGCTGACTGGATCGACACAGGACGCGGTGATGCGCGGCGCCATTCGCGTGGAGCGGGGATCGATTTACATCCCGGAAGTCATCAAGAAGAACGTGATCGACCTGAACGATCCGGACTTGCAGATGACTGTCGACACACTGCTTTCGCAGAATCGCGAAGTGATGCCACGCGCGCCAAAGGCAGTCGCGCGCAATCTCCGACTCGAAGACGTAAACGTCGACATTGGCTCGGACGTGTGGCTCCGTTCGTCCGAAGCGAACATCAAGCTTGGTGGCTCGCTGAACGTTACGCTCGCGCCAACTGCGCCCGGGCAGCCGCCGCGACTCGCGCTGCAAGGAGCGCTGAATGCGGACAAGGGTACCTATCGGTTGAATCTCGTCGATCCATTCGTGCAGCCGACCTTCGACGTACAACGTGGAACCTTGACATTCTACGGCGACACCCAGTTGAACCCGTTGCTGGACATCGCGGCAATTCACACCGTACGGCAGCCGAGGCAGAGCGCTAATGGGCGTGACGTGCGCGTCGAGGTCGACATCACTGGATCGCTGGCGCGTCCAGAGCTCGCGCTCAAGAACCCCGACAATTTGCCGCTGTCGGAGAGCGACTTGCTCAGCTACCTCGTCACAGGTGAGCCTGCCGTTGGACTCGACAACACCAGCAACCAGGTAGCCTCACTCGGCGTGCGAACTGCGGCGAACTTGCTGGTGAGCGCACTGCCGAAGAACGTCGTGGATTATCTGGAGATCCAGACGGCGACGCTGGGTACCGATCCCAACCAGAGCACGTCTACTTCTCAGTATTACGGTCTGCTGAACACCCGCGCGGTATTGGGCAAGCAGGTCGGCAGTCGCTGGTTCGTCGGCCTGAGCACGGGACTGTGCTTCGTCAACCCGACGTTGTTCAAAGAGAATCTCGGACTCCAGCTCGAGTACAGAATCAATCCGATGCTGAGCGCGCAGGCGGCGATCGAACCGGGGTCCAGCAGCGCCAGATGCGACCGGCCCGGAGGCACTGCTTCCCAGATCTCGCCCACGAACACGCCGACCCAGCTGGGCTTCGACCTGTTTCGCAACTGGCGTTTCTAAACCACAGTTGATTCGTCACTTATCAAGCTGCCGGAGAGGCCGGGCGGCTGGACAGTGGTCAACTACTGCGAGTGCGATGGCTAAGAACCTGCGCGAAAAGGATCTGATGGTCTGCCGCTCCTGCGGAAACGAGGAGCGCGCGTCCGAAGGCTATCCGTGCACTGACTGCGGAACGTTCATCTGCGTCATCTGCAGCTTTCGTGGCGTCACACTCTGCAAATCATGCGTACAGAAGCGTCCCGAGCCGCCTCTGACAGTTCCTCCGAAGGTGGACTGGCCGGAGCATTGAGCGAAAGTGTAACCGCCATCGCGGCGATCGCACCGATGTTGTGCGAGCCCGATGTGAAAACGACACAAGTCTCACAACTTCTGCACGGCCACATCGCGCAAGTGATCGAGCGCAATGGTCTCTGGCTGCACATCAAGGGCGCCGATGGCTATCCCGGCTGGGTGCATCAAGGCTACGTCGTGACGATGCCCGAGCCGGTGCCGCCGCCAGAACAAACGGGCTGGAACGATCAGCGCCCGCTTTCACTCGGCTGCACCGTGCGCGACGAGCACGGCGCTACACGCAAGCTGCCGCTCGGCGCACTGATCACTGAAGGGCAGGAACGCTTCGGCGGGCTCGCGATGACCTACGACGAGCGTCGCCATGCATTTCCCCCGGCCGCGGACTCCATCACAGCCTCGGCGATGACGTTCTTCGAGGGCACGTCGTACGAGTGGGGAGGGGTGACCCCGTGGGGGTGCGATTGCTCTGGATTGGTGTCGAGCTCGTTTCATCTCCACGGAGTTCACGTGCCGCGTGATGCGTGGATGCAGGCGATGACCGGAATACCAGTCTCGTCGATGAAGGAGCTCCAGCCTGCCGATCTGCTTTTTTTCTCTGATGAACCGGACGGCAAAATCACTCACGTGGCGATTTCGCTGGGAGGAACGCGAGTAGTTCATCTCGCGCTCGGTCGCGGGGGATACGCGGTCGATGATCTGACGTCGGGCGACGATTACACGTCTTTGTTGATGAAACGGTATCGGTTCGCACGGAGGATTCTCACCGATTGAAGAGCTGCGGGGTGCGGGCCAACGGATCGGTGCGGGCTGCGTGCTAGCTGCGGGTTGGGAAGCTAACTGCGAGGTCAGGGCTAGCCGCCATTCAGAGTTGGCTCGCAGCAAAGCCCGCAGCCCGCACCGATTCGTTGGCCCGCAGCCCGCAGTTTTAGAGGTTAAGAAACCATCCCATTGGGCGCACTCATGATCGGTGCCTGCATTGGACCGTTGACGAAGAGGCGCGCCGAGGCAGTGGGCTGACCGTCGAGCGTGACCCGCATCGTGTATTGGCCGGGCA
>Ga0075423_10001533_pt1 | contig 20398 bp, 20 predicted proteins | sample SoiMethybrSBSTD2_FD_80114 | JGI IMG/M metagenome (GOLD analysis project Ga0075423, IMG submission 80114) | Bulk soil microbial communities from a Populus tree surrounding site in Tennessee, USA - Soil MetaG P. TD hybrid SBSTD2 | ecosystem: Environmental > Terrestrial > Soil > Tree plantation...
ACCCTCGGTCTATTGCCGATGGAGGGACGTGATTTGATTCTGGCAAGCGCGCTTCTATCGATTGCGCTCAACCCGGCAATCTTTCGCGTCGTTCGCGCCCTCTGGACCGAACCCGAGGTGAAAATCCGCAACTATGCGTAAGCGGTGGCGACCAACCGCCTATGTTGTCGCCATGCCTCGGGCAGGTCTCAAACGACTCATCGTTTTTTATCTCGCCGCGGCAGCACTGATTTCCTTCAGCGCGCTCGCGACGGCGCTCTCGCGAGAAGAAGGCGATCGGCTGCAGCGAAAACTCGACGATATCGCCGCCAACGCATCGGCGCGGCCGCCGAAGCCGAAAATCACGCCAGTCTCTCAGACGGAGCTGAACTCCTATCTCGCATACAACCTCCGGGACAAAATTCCCCGCGGGCTGGCGCGGCCCGAGATAACGATGGTCGGCGACGGTGCCCTCGCCGGCCGCGTGCTCGTCGACATGGATGAGTTCAAGCGCGGGCGCAACGCGCAAGATTTTCTGGACCCGTTGAATTACATCTCAGGACAGGTGCCGGTTACCGCGCGCGGCGTCCTGCGCACGGGAAACGGCAAGGGACGCTTTCAACTCGCCTCGGCCGAACTGATGGGCGTCCCAATTCCGCCGCAGCTTGCGCAAGAGCTCGTCGGCTACTTTTCCCGCACCGCGGAGAATCCTCGCGGAATGGATCTCAACGCGCCGTTCGACCTGCCGGCAAAAATCCAGCGGATCGAAATCAAGCAGGGAGAAGCGCTGATCGCTCAGTAAAGTCTACGCGGCGAGCCGCGGCTTCTTTTTTTTGCAGCCGCCGCTGCCGTTGCCGCCCTGTTTTTTCGGGCGCGTGCGGTTTGTTAAATGTTCTCGCAGTAAGCCCTTTCGGATGTATTGCGGATTCCAGCCGAGCGTCACGCATACCTGATTGAAGGAAAACAACCACTCGCTGTCCTGTTCCAGAATCCATTCTTCGGCCTCTTCATATAACAGCCGCGTCTTCGGGGTGCGCGATGACGCGTATTTCTGGAAACATTCTACCGCGTCTTCAAGCACCGCCAGCATCAGCGTCTTCTCGGGCAACAGCGGCAGGCGCCGTTGAAACGTGTTTTGATACTGGGCGGGCAAAACCGGATCGAGCTGGAATAGTGATCTCGTTTTATCGTCAACTGTCAGCTTCGTGCCGTAACTCATCGGACGTACTCCCCTCTTTTAAAAATAATACGGCGACGACCCTCCATGCGGATTGTCGGCGCGCAATTGTGAGGCCCTTGCGGGAATCCCGCTTAGATAACTGCGGGCGGAGCGCGGACGGATATGGAATGTAGTAGAAAATGCGCCGGCAGCTGTTGCGCGACGCTGACGGACAAGACGCGGGCGGTGAAAGAAGGCTGCCACTCCAGCGCCGCCATAGCGGCAGCCGCAAAGTTTTCTGCCCCGGGATTTTCTTTAGAGTCCTTGGTGACTTTGGCTACGAACCCGTGGCTCGGCTGCGACAGGGCGATCTCGATGTCCCAATCGTCCTGCAAACACAGAGCGAAAATTGCCAGGGCGAGAACGCCTAGAATTAGGCGCGGCCAGGCGCTCTTGAGGAATTTGACGGTTCGGGACATGCGAGCTTTGTATACGAAAACCAATGAGTCATGTCAATGGGTTTTTTAAGACCTAGTTGGAAAACAATATGGGATTTCCTGCTGATATCTGGCAGTTCCTTGCAGTCTTGACAATAGCGCAAAACCCGAAGAGGATCGGCGGTCAACTATAGCGGTTATATTGGTGGATTCATGAATGAATTTAGCGGCTTGGCGGCGGCTCTGCTCGGGAGCTTTCTCGGCGGGACGGCATCCGCCGGAACCCGCTTTGTGGTGGGCGCGATCGATCCACTTGCCGTCGTGACTTTGAGGTACGGCATCGGCGCACTGTTCCTCGCCCCGTTCGCAGCCGCATCTCTACGGAAACTCGGCAGTCTCCGAGACGCTGTGTCGATTACGGCGCTGGGCGTCGCGTTTTTCGCCTTATATCCTTACCTGTTCTCTCTGTCTTTCGCTCACACGACTGCGGCGCGCGGTGCGCTTGTGCTTTCCACAATGCCGCTCATGACCATGATCATCGCCGTCCTGCTTCGGCAGGAGCGGTTTTCGACGCCAAGGCTTATCGGAATCGTCCTCGCAATGGCCGGGCTCGCCTATGCGTTGTCGCCGAAGCTGGCGAGCTCCACGCCGGAGGCCCGGAAAGGCGATCTCATCATGATCGCCGCGACGTTCGTTCAGGCCGTCTGCAACGTGCTCTCCCGCGCGTACATTCGGCGCTTGGGCGCGCTTTCCTTCACTTCCCTGGGTCTCTGCATCGGTGCCGCCGTCCTGTTCGGCTGTTCCCTGGTTTCCGACGTTTTTCATCCTCTGCCCGCGTTGAGCGTCACCGCTTGGATGATAATGATTTATTTGGGCGTGATCGGCTGCGCGTTCCTATGGGTGCTCTGGTCGGTCGCCATACGCCTGGCGAGCCCGTCGCTGGTCGCGATGACGGTTACAGTCAACGTGCTGACAGCTTCATTTCTCGGCGCGATCTTCTTGTCCGAGCCTGTCGGCCGTGAGTTCTTTTTGGGATTGATCGCTGTCTTCTCGGGCATCGCGGTCGCGACTAACGCGTTTTCCAGACGCTCCGGCGCTAGAGCACCTGCGCCGCCCTGATTTCGAACGATTGTGGTTTGCGGCACTGCCGCGTGGTATAAACCGAAGGCGAAACACGAATCGTCATGAAGACGCATCGATTCAAGCAAGTCGATGTATTCACGGGAGAACCCTTCATGGGAAACCCCGTCGCGGTCGTTATCGGCGCCGAAGGGTTAACGGCCGAAGCCATGCAGCGGATCGCTGCATGGACCAATCTCTCCGAGACGACGTTTATTCTGCCTTCCGAACGCGCCGACTATCGCTTGAGAATCTTCACGCCGAAACGGGAGCTCGGATTCGCCGGTCATCCGGTTATCGGCAGTGCCCATGCGGCCCTGGAGAGCGGTTATGCCGCAGCCCGCGCCGGCGTAATGCGCCAGGAATGCTCGGCGGGAATTTTCGATCTCACGGTCGAAGAGAACCCGGACGGCCGGCGGATTTTCGTGCGCGCGCCCGGCCCGAACATCAGCAGCTTCGACGCCGCGGATGCGCTAGCTGCCGCGCTGCGCGCAGAAATTTCCCCTTCCCCGCTGCTGATCGAGACCGGCCCCGTGTGGATCGTGGCCGATCTCGGCGCCGCCGATAAAGTCGCCGCGGCGAAGCCGGACTTGAACGCCGTTGCAGAGCTTAGCGCCGCGCGCAGCGCGACCGGTGTCGTGATCTTCGGTAAAGCCGAGGATGGCGTAAGCGCGCTGCACGTGCGTGCCTTTGCGCCCGGCGACGGCATTCCCGAAGATCCGGTCTGCGGCAGCGGTAACGCCGCCGTCGGCGCGTACATACGCCATACCGGCGCGCAGCGCGAATACGGCTCGGCATATATCGCGCGCCAGGGCATGAATGTCGGCCGCGACGGCCGTATCGCTGTCCGGATCGCCGACAACGGCGTCGAGATCGGCGGGCAGGCCGTGACGACGATCGACGGCGGCATTACCGTCTGATGCCGATGGCGGCAAACAATCTCAGCGCGACGTGCGTCATCGCCGGCGGCGGCCCCGCCGGCATGATGCTCGGCTACCTGCTCGCGCGGGCAGGCGTCGAAGTAGCCGTCTTGGAGAAGCACGCCGACTTCCTGCGCGACTTTCGCGGCGACACAATCCATCCTTCCACGCTCGAAATCATGCGCGAGCTCGGGCTTCTCGAAGAATTCCTCAAGCTGCCGCACCAGGAAGTGCGGAACCTGACGGCGCAGTTGGGACCGCTCGACTTGACGCTGGCCGATTTCTCCCACGTGCCGACGCACTGCAAGTTCATCGCGATGATGCCGCAGTGGGACTTCCTCAATTTTCTTGTCGGCCAGGCGGCGCGCTACCCGGCATTCCATCTGCTCATGGAAACCGAGGCGACCGATCTCATCGAGGAAGGCGGCCGGATCGTCGGCCTGCGCGCGCGGACTAAAGAAGGCGTGCTCGACGCGCGCGCCGATCTCGTCGTCGCCGCCGACGGCCGCCATTCCGTGCTGCGCGAGCGCGCCGGGATGCGCATCGAGGAATATGGCGCGCCCATGGACGTGCTCTGGTTCCGCCTCTCGCGGAGTCCGGGAGATACGGCGCAGACGATGGGGCGCTTCGACCGTGGACGTATCGTCGTCACGATCAACCGCGGCGATTACTGGCAGTGCGGCTATGTCATCGCGAAGGGACAGAACGAGCAGATCCGCCGCGAAGGGCTCGCGGCCTTCCGCGAGCGCGTCGCGCGCGGGGCGCCGCACGTGAGCGCTCACGTGAACGAACTGGTCGATTGGAACCAGATGAAGCTTTTGACGGTGCAGGTCGATCGACTCGCCGAATGGTCGCGCTCCGGATTTCTCTGCATCGGCGACGCCGCGCACGCGATGTCGCCCGTCGGCGGCGTCGGCATCAATCTCGCCATCCAGGACGCGGTGGCCGCTGCCAATCTGCTCGTGACCCCGCTCAAAGAGAAGTGCCTCACGCCCGAGCATCTGCGCAGCGTCCAGCGGCGGCGCGAGTTTCCGACGCGCGCGACGCAGTGGCTCCAGCTCGCAGTCCAGCGGCGCGTCATCGCACCGGCGCTGGACTCGGCCGCGGCGTTCAACCCGCCGCTGCTATTACGATTGATGGCGAAGAGCCAAACACTAAGGCGCATTCCCGCGCGTCTCATCGGCGTCGGCGTCCGGCCCGAGCACGTGAGCGCCGCGATCCTGTCGTAACTTCCTCCCTTGAATTCTCCCCGGCGGCAAGATAAGCCGGTTGCGTTTTCAGCGTAGACGCCAAGAGGTTTTTTCATGCGCATCCTCGGACACCTTTTCGAAAATAATCGGAAGTGGGCGACGGCGATCACGCAGCGCGACCCGAATTTCTTCAAGCGCCTGTCGCACCAGCAGACGCCGCAGTATCTCTGGATCGGCTGCGCCGACAGCCGCGTGCCGGCGAACGAGATCGTGGGGCTCTTGCCCGGCGAGCTCTTCGTCCACCGCAACGTCGCGAACGTCGTCGTCCATACCGATCTCAACTGCCTGTCGGTCATTCAATATGCCGTCGAGTCGCTGCGCGTGCAGCATATCATCGTCTGCGGCCATTACGGTTGCGGCGGCGTCCTCGCCGCGCTTCGCGGCGAGCGGCTGGGTCTCATCGATAATTGGCTGCGAAGCGTCCAGGATGTGCGCGATAAAAATCTCGCGTTGATTGAATCTCTCGACGGCGAAAACCGCCGGCACGATCGACTCTGCGAGCTTAACGTCGCCAAGCAAGTGCTCCACGTCTGCAACACAACGGTCGTGCAAAGCGCCTGGGAGCGCGGCCAGTCGCTCGCGGTCCACGGCTGGATCTACAGCATCGCCGACGGCCTGCTGCGCGATCTCGACGTCTGCATCACCTCTCCGACCGAGCTGCGCGAGCGCGCGGCGAAGCTATAATCGATTCAGGAGGCGATCATGAGCGATACGATCGGCTTCATCGGCCTCGGCATCATGGGAAAGCCGATGGCGCGGAATCTCCTGAAAGCCGGCTATCCGCTGCTCGTCCACAATCGCAGCCGAGCTTCCGTGGAGGAACTGGCGAACGAGGGCGCGGCGCCGGCGGCGAGTGCTTACGCGGTCGCCGCGGCCGCAGATATTTTAATTACGATGCTGCCAGACTCGCCCGACGTCGAGCAGATCTACAATGGACCCGAAGGCGTCTTCACCGGAGCGAGGGCGGGAGCGCTTTTGGTCGACATGTCGACGATTTCGCCGGTCGTCGCGCGGAAGCTCGCCGCCGAGGCGGAACGGCGCGGCTGCGAAATGCTCGACGCGCCGGTGAGCGGCGGCGAAGCCGGCGCCGTTGGTGCGACGCTGTCCATCATGATCGGCGGCAAACCCTCCGCGGTCGACCGCGCCATGCCGGTGTTTCAGAAGCTCGGGAAAAACATCGTGCACGTCGGCGCAGCCGGCGCGGGTCAGATCGCCAAGGCGGCGAACCAGATCGTGGTCGGCGTCACGATCGCCGCCGTGAGCGAAGCGCTCGTGCTCGCGGCCAAAGCCGGCGTCGATCCCGCCAAGGTGCGCGAGGTGCTGCTCGGCGGCTTCGCGCAATCGAAAATTCTCGACGCGCACGGGCAGAAGATGCTCGACAGAAACTTCAAGCCCGGCTTCCGCATCCGTCTGCACGAGAAGGATTTGAAAATCGCGCTCGCCAGCGGCTCGGAGTACGGCGTGCCGCTGGCGACGACCGCTGTCGTCGCGCAGATGATGTCCGCCCTGAAAGCCACCGGCCGCGGGGATTTGGATCATGCGGCGCTGGTGAACCTGATCGAAGAGCTGTCGGGGAAAAAGTTGGGGTCATAATGCCGGCGCCCCTTGTCGGAAGACGTTAGGCTATAAGGACACTTCGAAGCGCAGCATGAACACAACTGCGTTCTTGATCTTCGGATCGGTATTCGGATTGATGACGAATTGAAGGTCAGGCTGCAGCGCCAGGTGCGAACCGAACGGCGCGAGATAAGTAAGCTCCAAAGCGACCTCCGATCGCTTCACGCCGAGGCCCTGCTTCCGCTGCGCGGCCATGAACTCCGATCCGTTGTGCGCCGCCGCAACGGCTATCCCGAGTTGATCTTGATTCCGTCCCGGGATTAAGGCGGTGATCGTGGCGCCTCCTCCAGTGTAGTAGGCGAAGCGGTTGACGCGGGGATCCGCCATGCCGAACTGGCCGAACAATGTCGCCTGCCGGTCCGGCTCTTTCGCATCCTGATACACAGTCCAATCGCCGATGAGGTAAGCGCCGCCGCTGCCGTGGCGGCGCACGGGGTTGCCGTTGGGATGCAGCTTCTTCAAATCGTCGAAGCTCGCGGTGTAATACCAAGCGCCCGCGGCTAGCTTCCCGCCGTAGGCGCCGCAACAATTTCTCCCGATGCGGAATCCACGCGTGCGCGGCTGCTCCGGGCCGACGGGACGGTATAGATAGGCCGCCTCAGTAACGATCAGCGCCCCGTCGTTCTTGGCGAATACCGCGTGCGCTCCGCTCGGCCGCTCCACCGGCACGCCGTCTAGGACCGCCGTCCTCACGACTATCTCCTCGATCGGTTTGACCGCGAATCGGCCGCCGACGGCGGTGTTGGGAAAAATGGACGGGCCGTTTTTGCCGCTCTGGGAAAATTCCGGGCCGATGCCGAACGAGCTGTTGAGAAACAGCCCGGCGGATTGCAGCCGGTAGAATTCGCTGTTCAAGTCGTAGCGCCCGGCCAGCGCCGAGAACCGGTTGCCAACTAGATTCTGTTGAATCCACCCTTCTTCGAGCTTCCATTTTGACGGCGCCTCGATGCTGCTCACCCCTTGGGCGTCGCCGACGAACTTTTCGCTCGGGCGCCCGCCGTGGATTCCAAGCCCGTAGACAAACACCGTCGCGCCGGGCCACCCGACAAGACGCTCCGCGTCGGCCGTGACCTGGAGATTCAGATTGCCGAGATAACCGCCGCCGCGGCGGAGTCCGCCGCGCGCATTGGCGAAAGCCTCGCCGTCGTAGCGGATGCCCAGTTGAATGCCTCGATCGTCGAGCTGTTTCTTAAACTTGTCCCAGGGTTGCGAGAACCGATCCCACGGCGACGCGGCTTGAGCCTGCCCGTTATCTTCAGCGCGAACCGCTTCAGGAATAGTGGTGAAGAGACACGCGGCGATCACCACCGCCGGGCAAACAAAAAAAAGTCGAAAGAATTGTGGAGGGCGGATCGATCTGTCCATGGCTCCCGATTCCAGCGCGGGTGCGCCGGTGTAAACGACAACCAGAACTGCGCTGAAAAGCCTACCATGCAGGCAAGGGTCTGCCTATGGTGTGCAGATTGGTTCTACGAGGTAATTGATTAGTCCCGCCACGCCGGCGTTTTCGTGAGGTGCTTCGTCCTTATCCCCTTCGCGTAATTCGACTTGCCGACGACGAACTCCTCTTCGGGCGCGCCGACCGGCGCGATGCCGATCTTCGCGTAGCAATCGCGGATTTCCTTCCGCCCCGCGGCGTCGAGCACGGCGCCCTCGCCGTCGGGCTCCTTCCCGCCGCGCGGCAGCCCGCCGTTCCCGCCCACGCACCAGTGATAATAATTGATGTGCGCCCAGGGATGGCTCCCCTTGAGCAGGAACGACTCCTGTAAATTGTGAACGTATTTGTAGGCCGGCATCATGCGCCAGTAGAGCGGCATCGCCTCATCGAAGCGCTTTTTGTTCACCAGGTCCATGAACTCGACGAGGTAGGGCTTCTCCGGCGATTGCAGCGACTCGACGACCCACTGCCCGGTCCATTGAATGTTGTAGTGCTTCGCCAGAATCGGAATCAGCTCGAGATTCGCCGGGCCGAGCAGAATGCGATCACCGAGCCGCTCGCACAGCTCGTAAGCCGCGCCGATGTTGATCGGCTGCGTGAGCTTCATACCCACGACGTTCGGGATATCCGCCAAGCGGTCGAAGACGTCGAGCGGCATCCCGCTCGGGTGCAGGTGGCGCAGCGCCGGACAGTTATAGCCGTAAAGAATGATCGGCAACCGCGTAGCGTCGATGAGCTTCCGCAGGTAGCGGTAAACGTCTTCGCCCGATTCGGCGCTGAGGCTTCGCGGATACTCGATGAACGCGTGCGTGCAGCCGACTTTTTCGCCGTGGACGAGCAGGTCGAGGCATTCCGCGGGATTTTTCAGCGCGGCGTTCACGCCGACGAGGATCCGTCCGCGGCTTTCGTCGCAGACGATCTCGAGAAAGCGCTTCTTCTCCGCGAGCGTCGTGTCGGTGCTGGAGCACATCGCCGCGAAAAATCCCTGCCGGATGCTCTCGCGCACGTCGTGCCGGATGCCGTCCTCGTCGAGCTCTTCGAAGTCCGGCGAGAACGCGGTCTTGAGCGAATCTTCGACCCCGCGGTATTTTTCCCTGGCCCACTCTTTCGGTTCGGTCATAAAATCCTCCCGCCGCACCGGCTGCTGGATTGTGAATCCCGCTACCGCGTGTAGCCCGCCGGAGTCTCCGCGAGCGGCGCCTCGTCGAGCCACATGAGACGCGCCGGATTATCTTGAAGCATTACTTTAACTTCCTGCTCCTTGATGCCGAATCCCAAGAGCGCGCGGATGAATACGCGCATGCCGTCGATCGCGTCCAGGTGCAGCACCTGGCCGAAGTCGCTGCCGATGATGCAGCGGTCGGGGCCGATCTGCTTGATCGTGCGGATCGTCTCCATCGGGTCGGCGACCGGCTGATAGAGGCTCGGGATCATCGGCTGGCAGTACGTGCCGACGTAGACGCCGAGATCGCGGAGCTGCTTCATCTCGTCGAGCAGCAGCTTGTTGAGCTCGAGCAGCGGATGATCGAGCGTCGCGCGCACACCGATCTCTTTGGCGAGCTTGGCGAGCGGCAGCAGTTCCTGAAAATCGGTGTGGCCGAAGCCGATGCCGACTTTCTTCTCGGCCGCCATCTCCATGATCTGCTTCACTTCCGGCAGCACCTTGCCGTCCTCCGCGACCAGGCGCACGCCGCCCTTCTCCGGCTGGCCCGCGCCGCGCCAGAAGCCGAGCGAGGTGAACGTCGGGAACCAGATCATCTTGAAGTTCGGGTACTGCAGCGCGACCCGGATGTACTCGGGCCGCATGCCGTGGCAGGTGCCGGCGCCGCCTAAGACGAGAACGCGGTTGCTCAGCTCCCCGCGCTTGATCATCTCGTCGATATAGCGCTGCGTGAGATATGCGGAAGTCGCGCTCACGTTCCAATGGTCCTTGAAGGCGATCGCGCGCATGCCGCACTTGGAAGCCTCCACCGCGATCTGAATCATGTCCTGCGAGCGGTGGACGAAATCGGGATAGGCATGGATATGGCAGTCGATCGCGCCTTTCAGTAATTCGTTCTCGACGCCCGGAGAGATTTTCAGCATCTCCGGGTTGTCCTTCAGCATCTGGTAGAAGTAGTCCTTGGCGTTGAGCTGCTTCACCCGCTCGACGCTCAGCGTCCGCCCCACCATCAAGCTTTCGGCCGCCGCCGCGTCTGCCGCGAAATCACACATGAGAATCCCCCTTCGAGATTTAAAGTTAAAGTTACGCTTTAGGTTGGTCGTTAACCTCTACGGCTTACTTTTCCCCCATGCTTCGAGAAATCTGCGCGCGTCCTCCACCACCGGCTCGGTCACGGGTACGTAGGGCGTGACGAGGCGCGTCGCGCCGGCTTCCTTGAACGGGATCAATTTATCTTTGATCTCCTCGATCGACGTGCCGGGGACCACCGGCAGCTTGTCCATATATTCATCTGTCAGAGCCGCCATCGCGGCCTTGAAGCCGCCTGCCTGAAACGCGCTTTGGATCGCGTCGACCTCGGCCTCGAAGCCGAGTCCTTTCAGCATGTCGCTGTAATGATCGGCGAGGTTGTAGAACGTGAGCACCTGGCGCAGCTTCGACCGCGCCTTGGCGCGGTCGGGATTGAGCGATACGCGGCACTTCGCGATGATGTCGATCTTGCTCGGATCGCGTCCCGCCTCTTTCGCGCCTTCGCGCACGCGCGCGGCGATCTCGCGGATTTTCTCCGGCGTCGCCATATTGATGAAGACGCCGTCGGCGATCCTGCCGACGAGCTTCGTCATCTGCGGCCCGAGGCCGGCGAGGTAAATGGGAAAATGCGGATGCGACGGCTTCCACGAGAGCTGGAAGCGCTTGCCTGTCTGGTAAATCTCGCCTTCGTATTCGACGCGCTCGCCCGCCGCGACCTTGCGCGTAATATCGATGTACTCTCGTGCGCGCTTGAGCGGCCGGTCGAAGACGCCGCCATGCCACGCCGCGATGCTCATGTTGGGAACGCCGAGACCGAGGAGCAATCGTCCGTTGGAAAGATCCTGCAGCGTCGCCGACTGAATGCCGAGCGTCACCGGGCTTCGCCCGTAGATATGATAAATCGCCGTGCCGAGCTTGATCGTCTTGGTCCGGCTCGCCGCGGCGGAAAGCAGCACCATCGGATCGGTGCTGTTCGACTCCCCTTTCCAGAACGCGCCGAAGCCGACTTTTTCCGCCAGCTCGACCAGCTCGATCACGCCCGGCGCGGGATAATGCGCGGCGGAGTTGATTTCGATGTCGTGAATCATGATCTTTCCTCTTGACGGTAAACTCGATGTCTACCGCGCGCGAGGGACTAAGGCAAGCATGAGCCGCGGGTTGCCGTTCCGCGGGAATGGCTCACAAACTTCGGCGGATGTCCTATGCGACGGAAATCAGTTCATGGGCCCGCTTCGACAGCCGCTCGGCGCCTCTGTCGGTGACGAGCACCGTCCCGCCCCACCCGAGCTGAACTTTTTCGTCCGCGCTTTTCACCGATGGGCGCCAGAGCCACAAAGTATTTTTTTCGATCGTGAGGCCTTTCAGCTTTTCGGCGGGAGTAGAGCCGTCGATCACCGGGCCGTCGTCGCCCGCGCCGCGTCCAGCAAGAAAGATTTTCGACGCGAGGCCGCTTTTTTTCTCGACGCTCTTGCCAAAGGCGATCACCTCTGCGCACGGCGTCCCGGGCTTGAGCAATTTTAGACCGGCGTCGTAAACTTCTCTCTGCCGATCGGCGACGGGCCGCCACGATTCGGGAATCGTCCCGAGCAGAAACCCCTGGTCCTCTTCGGCGATTTGCGTGCCCCAGACCGAAATGATTTCGCCCCGGATGAAAGAATCCTTCACCAGCCGGACGCCGAGCGGCGGATCGGCGTAGCGTCTGCCCTCGATCGCGAGCGCAAACGGAAAATATTCGTTTCCCTGTTCCATCATGCAAGCCATTACGTCGGCGTAGAGCTGCGCCGCGTCCACGCCGGGCCGCGCGATTTTTTTGAGCTCGTCGATGCCGCTCTCGGCGATCGCGGTCGCCTTGCGCATCGCCACGATCTCCTCGTCGCTTTTGATATAGCGCACGAGGCCGACGACATCGGTCGCGTCCTCGAATTTCGCGTTGGGAAGGCGCTTAAGCACCGCGCTGAACGCGCCGTGGTTGACGACCCCGTCGATGGAAGTGATGTGCGTGACCTTGCCGCCTTTGAGGCCGGCGACGCCGACGCGCGCGCGCTCCATGCCGCATTCGAGCAGCGCCTCGGCCATCGGCTCGGACCACTCGCGGCTCGTCTGCCACGGCTCGGGGGCCCAGGTGTTCTTGGAGCTGCGGTCGGCGACGATGATCGGCGCGCGACCGTCCGTCGGCATGATCACCGATGAGCAACGGAGCTGCGTCAAATACCGCGCGTCGACGCCGTCGCCGAGCGGAACGAAGATGCAGTCGAAGCCGGCTTTCTTGCCCGCGTCCTGGACCGCCTTCCAGCGGCGGTCGCGCTCGGCGATGGAATAATCCGCCCAGACATAAACGGTCGCGCCCGCGCGTGACGGTGGTTTGTAGGCCATGGCGTTTCTCCTATTGAAGCGAGATCAGGCTCGGCGTGCGCTTGACGAGCTGCTCGGCGCCGTTTTTGGTAATGACGATGCAGCCGCCCCAGCTGTACTGGATCTTCTCGTCGGCGGACATCGCGATCGGCTTCCAGATGAAGACGTTGCCTTCGTGCACGACGACGTCGCGCGTCTTCTCGCCGCGGTCCTGCGGCGTGAGCAGCGGCCCGTCGTCGCCGTAGCCGCGCCCGTGCATGAGCGTGAGCGTCTTCATGCCGCGCTTCTCGCCGAAGCCGTTGACGGCGTCGACGAATTCGCCGAAGACGATGCCCGGCTTGAGGACTTCGAGCCCAGTGTGGAAGAGATCGCGCTGGACGTCGACGACGCGCTGCCACGCGTCCGGCACCGGCCCGAGGAGAAAGCCCTGCTGCTCCTGGGCGATGAGGCCGCCCCAAAGCGCGTCGGTCTCGTTGTGGATGCGGTAGTTCGGCTGGAGCACGCGCCCGAGCGGCGGATCCTCGAACCGCGGTAATCGGATCTGATCCATCGGCCCGGTGTAGAGCGCGAGCGGATAGTAGCCGCTGCCGAGTTCGAGCATGCGGCGCATAACGCGGGTATATAGGTGCGAGTCGGTGACACCAGGGCGCGCGACGCGCCCCATTTCTTCGATACCGGCGGCGGCGATTTCCGCGCCGCGGCGGAGGCAACCGATCTCTTCGTCACTCTTCACGTAGCGCGCGAAGGCGACGACGTCATGGTCGTCTTCGAATTTCGCATGGGGCATGCGGCGGAGCATCTCGGCATACGAAGTATGGTTCACGACGCCGGCGTACGCCCGGCCGTGCACCATCTTGCCGCGCTCGAGGCCGGTGACGCCGATGCGCGCGCGCTCCATGCCGCTCTCCGCGAGCGCCTGCGCCATCGCCGTGCCCCACGAGCCGTTCACCGGCCGCGGCTCGGGAATCCAGTCATTGCCCGCGCGGTCGCTGATGACGATCGGCTTGCGGCCGTCGGTCGGCAGAATGACCGCGGAGTTTTCCAAAAGCGTCAGGTAACGGCCGTCGGAGCGCATGCCGCGCGCCTGCTCCAGCGACAGGTGCTGGTTGCGCCCGTCGACGCAGAGCGGGACGAGGATGCAGTCGAAGCCGGCCGCGGACGCGTGCTTTCTCACCGCCGCCCAGCGGCGGTCGCGCTCCGCGAGCGTAAAGCCCTTCCACGTGGTATCGGCGGGAGCTTCCATCGTTGCCTCCGTACAACTCGTTCAGATTCGTTTCAGCCGCGGCTTCACTTCGTTTAATAACATTCGCGTCTGCACTTCAATGTCCGGCGCGACGAAGCGCGCGACGACGCCCGTCAAGCCGGCCGCGACATACTGTTGTAGTTTCTCGGCGCATTGCTCCGGAGTGCCGAAGAACGGGCTCAAGTGCTTGAGCTGCGCGCGCGGCTGGCGGTAGTAGCTCTCCGCCAAAGTCCAGCCCTCCTCTTCGGCTTTGCCCTTCGCAGGATGAAGATGAAACGTCGCGAACAGCGTGGACGCCAGATTTTTTATATCGCGTTCGAGCTCACGCGCTAAGCTCTCGATCTTCGCGCGCCGGGCCGCGAAGATGTCGACTGTAGGCGCGACTGTGAACCATCCGTCGCCCAGACACGCAACGCGCTTGAGCGCGTTGTCGTTGTCGCCCGCCGCGCACCAGATCGGAATCGATTTCCTAACCGGCTTCGGCTGGATGCCGATGTCCTTGAAGCGCAGATACCTGCCGTCGAGGGATAGACTTTCCTCCGCCCACAGGCGGCGCATGAGTTGAATCGCTTCGTCGAGCCGCCCCGCTCTCTGTGCGAACGGCACACCGCACGCTTCGAACTCCTGCTCAGCGAATTTATATTGCGGCGCTGCGCTGACGCCGATGATAATGCGGCCCGACGAGATCACGTCGAGCGTCGCGAGAGAGTGCGCAAGTAAGACCGGATTTCTTAGCCCGGCGATCAGCGGCACCGCGCCGATTTTTGCTTTCTTCGTCTTGGCCGCGAGCGCGGCCAGCACCGTCAGGCAGTCTGCGTGCGCCCGGTCCATGCGCGCGATGCGCGGGCTGTCGCCCACCCATAGGTGCTCGAAGCCGGCGCCCTCGGCGTCTTCGGCGGCGCGCCAGAATTTATCGAGGTCGTCCGGGGCGCGCTCGGCGCGGATCCAATGGCGGGTATGCAGCAGCAGGCCGAATTCGACGCCGGCCATCAGCTATGGGTGACGCGGATGCTCATGACCTGCGGCATACGGGAGATGATCTGCTTGAACGACTCGCCCGCGTTTTCCGTGATCCAGATGCTGCCGTCGTTCATGCCGAAGAGAAAGCAATCGGGATCGTCCGCATCGCCGGCGACGGCGCGCGGGGCAGCCGTGAGATGCTCGGGGAGGCCGCCGGAAAGTCTCCGCCACGAATCGCCGCGGTCGTCGCTGCGGTAAAACCCCGTGTCGCCGCCTTCCGGACGGCGCCAGAACGGCGGCGGCACCGCGGCGGCGGCGGTAAAAAATGTCTTCGGCCGCGAAGGATGAAACGCGACCTGCGCCATGTAGCGGCGGTCAAGGCCGGCGGATGACTGCATGAAGCTGTCGCCGCCGTTCGTGCTCTTGTAGAAGAATTTGCCCGAGGTGGAGATCACGATCGACGGATCGTCCGGCATGACCGCGACAGAGTGCGAATCGAACTCGGTGCCTTCTTTGATATTCTGCCACGTCACGCCGCCGTCGCGGCTGCGCACGAGCCATCCTTCCTCGATGGCGCCGAAAATGATTTTGGGATCTTTCGGCGACAGCGCCAGTCCTTTGACATGGCTGACGTGCGGGGGATTGGGAAAGGTCCAGTCGATCGTCTCGGCGAGAGTTCTGAGCCCCTCGCAATCCTTCCAGTTCTCGCCACCGTCGCTGCTCTTGAAGATTGACGACGGACCGGTGCCGAGCACCAGCTCGCCGGTGAGCGGATGCTGGGCGAGCGACCAGCCTTCCTTATAGGTTACCCCCTCGTTGATCTCGCGCCAGGTTCCGCCGCTGTTTTCACTCACGAAAACGCCGGAGCGGCTGGTCGCCGCGTACATGCGGTGCGGTTCGCTGCGGTCGATCACGACCGGGGATCGGACTGCGCCCTTTCCCTGCAAGCCTGCCGGACGCGGCTCGTAGCGGCCGCCCCTTGCGATCGCGGCGAAGAGTCCGTTGTCGGTACCTATATATAGGACGCGATCCTTAATCATAATCGCTCCTGTCGCGCTCCATGACGGTGAGCGCCTTCTGCGACTTTTATGATCCCCTCGTCCTCGAGTTCCCTGAGCTCATCCGAATCGTAGCCGATCTCTGCCAGAATCCGCGCGGTCTGCTCGCCGACCATGGGCGCCGGCCTCGCCGGATCGGGCGAAAGCTTCGTGTAGCTCACCGGCCCGCCGACGAATTTCCAGCTCCCGGCCTTCGGGTGGCTGACCTCTTCAACCATGCCGAGATGCCGCACCTGCGGGTCGTCCAGTACCTCGGCGATGTTATACAGCGGGGCGGCGGGGACGTCGCGCTTTTCCATCAGCTCGAGCCATTCGGCGCGCGTCCGCGACGCGAAGGTCGGCTTTAAAGCCTCTTCAAGCGCGGCGTAATTTCGCTTGCGCGCCTCGCGCGTCTTGAATCGTTCGTCGGATAACAGATCTTTGCGGCCGGCGGCTTCGAGAAAAGATTGCCAGAACTTTTCCGGCACGGAGCAATGGATCGCAAGGGGCAGTCCGTCGCTCGCGACGAAGGCGAACGCGTGGGCGTTCTTCACGCGCGCTGCGCGGTCGGGAATCTGCCCTGTGCGCAGGTATCCCGCGGCGGTCTCGCCGATGAACGATAACGTCGCCTGGAGCAGCGAGGTCTCGACCTTCGAGCCGTGTCCCGTCTTTTGGCGCGCCAAGAGCGCGCCGAGGATTCCATAGCAGGCCGACATGCCGGTCGTGTAATCGGACAGAGCAATGCCCATCACCGACGGCTTGTCGGGGTCCGTGAGCACGCTCAAAAGGCCGCTCATCGCCTGCCCCAGCGTGTCGAAACCCGGCTTGTCGGCGTACGGGCCGCTTTTTCCAAAAGCGGAGATCGAGCAATAGACCAGCCGCCGGTTCGCGCTGCGGAGAGCGTCGTAGCCTAGGCCCAGCCTCTCCACAGTCCCGGGGCGGAAATTCTCCACGAAGACGTCGGCTCCCTTGACTAAATTAATGCAGATCTCTTTGCCTCGATCGCTCTTGAGATCGAGCGCGAGACTTTCTTTGTTGCGATTCAGGTGCGCGAAGTTGGGGCTATAGAATTCGTCGGCGGCGAAATAGCGGTAGGGATCGCCTTCCGGCGGCGATTCGATCTTGATAACCCGGGCGCCGAGCTCCGCGAGCAGCGCCGTGGCGTACGGTCCGGTGACGAACGTGGCGCATTCAATAACGGTGATATCGTCGAGCGCGTTGACGGGCATGAAAAATTCCTGTCGTAATCTTCCACGCGGAGTGCTACCTGTCAACCGCCGTTGACAACGCGCCGCGCCGGATGATAGTCCGGCTCCAGGAGGACACCGCCATGGCCTTTGCGCGCATCCGCCACGTCGCCATCTACACGGAAAACTACGACAAGACATCCCGTTTCTATCGCGACATCTTCGGCATGAAGCAGATCACGACCGGCATGACCGACGAGAAGGGCGAATATAATCCCAACCGCGGCCATCTGAGCGACGGCGTGATGGGCCTCGCGCTCCTGCAGCGGCACGCGGGCATCCGCTCCGGCCTCGACCATTTCGGCTTCGAGGTCGAATCCGGCCAGACCGTCATGGAGCGGCTTAAGAAATATCCCGAAGTGCGCGTTACGAGCAGCCTCGAACACGTGCCGTTCGCCGTCATGCGCATCCAGGACCCCTCGGGCACGCACATGGACGTGTCGCAGCAGGGAGTCGCGAAGGTGCGCGAAGGCTATCTGGAGAAAGGCTGGGATCAGCCGCGCCATCTCCATCACGTCGCGATTCGCACGGCGAAGCCGGCGTATTTGGCGCAGTTCTATCAGGACGTCTTCGAGCTCCGGCCCGTCGAAAGCGGCGGCGACGGTGGCCAGCTGTGCGTCAGCGACGGCAAAGTCTCTATCGTCATCATCCCGACCGAAAACAAATCATACCGCTCGATGACCGAAGGGCTCGACCACATCGGCTTCAAGGTAGACGGGTTGAAGAAAGCCGACGACGACCTTCAGGATCTCGCGCGGAATCATCCGGACTCGAAGCCGAAGCAGATCGACCTCGGCCGCTTCGGCCCGACGACGCTCGCCGAGATCGACGCCTGCATGCTCGGCCGGCGCTCTCTCGCCGACCCCGACGGCGTGCTGATGGACCTTGTCGAATAATGCGGGCTCCCCGCATTGTCATCGGCATTGTCTCCGCGCTTGCGGCCGTCGCGGCGCTGCCGCTCGCGTCCGGCGCTCAGGAAAAGAAGATCACACTCGGCCTCACCACGCGCACCGGCAGCAACTCTCTTCCCTTCGTTATCGCCGAAGAGAAAGGCTTCTTCAAAGGCGAGGGCCTCAATGCCGTAGTCGTCGTCATGCAGAACCAGGTCGTCGTGACCGGCGTCGCGAGCAAAAACGTCGACTACGGCGGCACGTTCTCGAACTTCGTCGGCGCCGCGCTCGCCGGCCTGCCGGTCAAGATCGTCATGTCGGTCATGGACGGCTCCGATCACGTGCTCGTGACCGCGCCGGCGATCAAGCGCGTCGAAGACCTCAAAGGGAAAATCGTCGGCATCAGCAGCTTCGGCGGCACGCCGCACAGCGAGGTGATCACAATCCTCAGGAAACACGGCATGAGCGAGAAAGACGTGACCTTTCTCCAGATAGGCGGCAGCTCCGCGCGGTATCAGTCGCTCGAGGCGGGCAACATTCAGGCCGCGATGCTCGTGCCGCCATTCAACAAGATCGGCCGCCAGAAAGGCTTCAACGAGATCGTTTCCTTCAACGACGTGCTGAAGATTCCGCTCGGCGGCCTCGCGACGCACGTCGACAAGATGAAGGAGGCGCCCGGCGAGATCGTGAAGATGATTCGCGCGCTCATCAAGAGCGTAGACTATATTCACAACCGCAGGGCGGACATTCTCGCGCTGATGGAAAAAAGCTGGGGCGTCAAAGACGCGGAGGTGCGCGACGCGATGTACCGCGATCTCGTCGGCCTCTACAGCCGGAACGGCATCGCTCCCGAAGATGTCATGAAAAACGTCATCCAGCTCGTCCAGGAAAGCCGGAAGAGCAAGACCGCCGCGGCGATCTCGGACGTGGCGGACTGGTCGTTCGCGAAGAAAGCGAGCGAAGAGCTGAAGCGGTAAACTCAGCCGCCCAGGCTTTTGAAAAACCCTTCTCTCTCCAATTCATCCATCAAGGACGGGTCAACGAACTCCTCGGGCTTGCGGCCGCGTAGCTCCGGGCTCGTTTCGGCGTAAAAATCTAGCGTATCCTTGATGCCCTGCATGTCGACGCGCGGCGGGAAGGAAAAGCGCGGGGCGAAATAGTTGTAGGTCTCGGTCAGGATCTCGCGGTCGTCGAGGCGCATCCGCTGCGCGAAAATCTTTATCGTGCGCTCGCGGTCGGTCTTTACGACCTTGATCGCCTCCGCATATGCCTTGAGGAATCGCTTGACAACATCGCGATTGTCCTTGAGATAACCGCGCCGGACATAAAGCGTCGACTGCGAAAACCTCGCGTGCATGTCGCCCATATCCGCCAGGACCCGAAAGCCGGCCTTCACCGCCATCGTGAGATGCGGCGGCGAGAGGATCGTCGCGTCGAGGCTGCCGACGGTGAGCGACAAGAGCCGCGTCGGCGCGTCGCCGCCGATCATGACGTTCACTTCCTGCTGCTTGATGCCCCATTCCTTCAGCGCGAGCTGCAGCGCGATATCGTTCGAGCCGCCGAAATTCAGGATGCCGAGGCGCTTGCCGCGGAGGTCCTTGGGTGAGCGGATGTCCGGCTTCACGACGACGGCGTAAGGAAATTTATTGTAAGACGCGGCGAGGATCGTCACGTCCGACCCCCGCGCGTAGGCTTGCAGGGGCGCCGTGCCCGAGCCGGTCGCGAACTGCGTGCTGCCGCCGAGGAGCGCCGCAACCGAGCGCGCGCCGCCGGTAATCATGACCAGGTCGACATTAAGTCCGTACTTGTCGAAGAGCTTTAAATCCTTCGCGACCCACGTGGCGCTCTGAAAGCCGGAGACGCCGCCGAAATCGGCGACCAGTTTCTCGGCGGCGTGAACGGCGAAGGAATGAACGAAGAGAAAGAATAGGACGACGCTAAGAGACAAGCGTGCGATCATGATCTCTTTCTTTTTGTGATGAAAACTCAGACGCAATCTTTTATGTCTTCCAACCCTTGACCGAGATATCGATCCCGTTCCCCTCGGGATCGTGGATGCGATATTCCGCGTACGGTATACGATCCGGCCGCTTCGCCCCGCGCCGGACGCCGGCGCCTTCGGCGCGGTCGCGGATCTCTTCGATGTCCTGGATATGGAAGCCGAAGTGATTGTAGCCGTTCTTTTCCTCGCCGGCGCGCTGGTAGAGCAGTGCGACGTTGAAGTAGCCGTCGGAGACGAAGATCGACGATCTGTCCGAATAGGCCACTTCCTTCATTCCGAAAGCGTCCTGATAAAAATCCGACAGCCGCTTGGGATCGGCGGTGTAGAGCGCGATGTGCTTTATCGGGAAAGGGCTTTTTTCCGTCGAGGCGCCGAAGCCTTCGTGATTGAGATCGATGAGGTTGCCGTCCGGATCGGCGACGCGTCGCTCGCTGTACGGCGCCGCGCCGTCTTCCCGGCGCGCGGCTTTCGCCGCGACACCGTCAAGGTCCTCGACGCGAAAGCCGCTCGCATCCAAACCGTTTTTGCGCTCGCCGTTTCCTTTGAGCAGCCCGAGC
>Ga0075423_10001534_pt1 | contig 20385 bp, 20 predicted proteins | sample SoiMethybrSBSTD2_FD_80114 | JGI IMG/M metagenome (GOLD analysis project Ga0075423, IMG submission 80114) | Bulk soil microbial communities from a Populus tree surrounding site in Tennessee, USA - Soil MetaG P. TD hybrid SBSTD2 | ecosystem: Environmental > Terrestrial > Soil > Tree plantation...
GGCCTTCGAGGCGTAGCCGACCTTGCCCTGGATGCGGGAGAGACGGAAGACGCGCACCGCGTCGCGCTCGTGCGCGTGGCCGATCAGATAGAACTGGCCCGAGCGGAAGACGAGGTGGTAGGGGTCGACCTTGCGCTTCTCGGTTTCGTCCCGCTCCATCGTGTAGTAGGTGAACTCGATCGTCTTGCGGCGCGAGATCGCGGTCTCGATCTTCGACAGGCGCTGGGAGAGGTCGCGGCCGCCGGCCGAGGCCGTCATCGCCATCTCGACCGGCGCCCGATCGCCCTCGCTGATCGGGTTCGGGTGGCCCCAGGCGACCTGCTGCAGGGCGAGCCGCAACGGCTCGGCGTAAGCGAAACCGCCGTCGGTGAGCAGCGAGAGCGCCGTGCTGAGCGCAGCCAGCTCCTCGTCCTCGAACTCGATCGCTTCGAGGTAGAAGTTCTCCGGCGGCAGCGAGTAGAGCTCTGCCTCGAAGAAGCCCTCCCCCGGTTTCTCCACCCCGAGCTGGATGCCGAGGCTCTCCAGCTCGGCGCGGTCGGCGTAGAAGCGGCGGGCGAAGGCGTCGTCGTTCATGTCGCTGTAGCCCTCGACCTCGCGCTTGATCTCCAGGGCCGAAACCGGCCTCCCCTGGGCCATCAGGAAGGAGATCAGCGAGAGCTGGCGGATCAGCTTCTCGGTGTCCTTTGCCACGAGTCCAGAATAGTGTGGGCGGCCCGGAGAGCCCCCCGCCCGAGCCGCCTCAATCCCGCATTTTGCCCCTTTCGGGCGGGCGCGCGCATCAAGACGTGAGCAAGATCGAACGCTGCACCAGACGGTTCTGACGCGACGCCCTAGGCCGTCAGGCAGCGCGTGCGCCGAAGTAGGCCGAGCCCGATAGCGCCCGGTCGAAGCGCGACCACGACTCGCCCGCCGGCAGCTCGCGCTCCAACCGGTCGAAGCTGCCGAGGCGGCCGCCGAGGTTGTCGATCATGTGGACGAGGACCGCCTCGCGGGTGGCGGGCACGACCGGCGAGCCGTGCTCGAGCGAGCCGTGGTGGCTGAGGATGATGTGGAGGACGGCCTGGGCCAGACCCGGGTCGAATCCCGGGATCTCCTCGATCTCGCGGCGCACCGTGTAGTAGCCGAGCGGGATCTCGCCCTGCAGGCGGCCGGCATCGGTCAGGTCGATAGCCAGCGGGTCGTCGTTGTAGGCGACGGTCTTGCCGATGTCGTGGAGCAGCGCGCCCGCGACCGCCACCTCGCGATCGATGCCGGGGAAGAAGTTGGCGGCGGCGCTGACCGCCTGGGCGACCGAAACCGTGTGCTCGAGCAGCCCGTGGCGGTAGGCCTGGTGGTAGACCTTCGCCGCCGGCGCGTCGCGGAAGCGCTTCCAGATCTGCGCGCACTCGCCAAAGAAGCGATCGAGAAGCTCGCGCAGCTGCGGCTCCTGCACGGTTTCCAGGAGCTGGCGCAGCTTGCCTTCCAAGTCGTCGAGCGAGGCCTCCGACTCGCGGGCCAACTCGGCGGCGTCGTAGGAGTCCGCTGCGGCCTTGCGCAGCTCGGAGAGCTTGACCTTCGACCCCCAGCGCTCGCTCGTTTCGAAGACGCCGCCGACGTGGACAGCGGCGCCGGGGGCGGCCAGCGCGTAGAGCGCCTCGGCGTCCTCCCAAGCGACCGCCTCGGCGCTGCCGCTTGCATCCCCGAGCACCAGCCGCAGCCAGGGATCGCCGTTGCGCTTGCGACGCAGCTCGCGCTCGCGCACCGCGTAGACCCCTGCCACGCGCTGCCCGTCTTCAAGCTCCCGCAGCGGCACCCGGGCAGGTGGCGACACCGGGGCCTCGGCCTTGGCGGTCGAGCCGCCGGTGGTGTCGATCAGCGCCTCCTGGAACATGGTGGGATCGAGCTGGTCCATTTCCGCCAAGGTAAAGCGAGGGGCGGACGGCGCAGACGCGACGCTCCGGTCGCATCACAGCGACGTGCCGAGCCAGTGGCCGACGGCGACGGCGACGAAGCCGGCCACCAGCGAGAGGCCGAGGTTTAGCCAGACGAGGTGGGCGTGGCCGGCGTCGGCGAGGCGGTGCGAGTCGAGGATCCAGGTGGAGAAGGTGGTGAAGGAGCCGATGCCGCCGCCGGCGACGATCACCAGCGCCTGGCCTTCCAGCGCCGCGCCGGCGACGAGGCCCAGCGCCAGCGCGCCGACGATGTTGATCGCGAGGATGCCGTGCGGGAAGGGATGGTCGGCGCGCGCAGTGACAGCGGCGTCGATCAGGTAGCGCGCCGCGGCGGCGGCGCCACCGAGCAGGCCGACGGCGAGCCAGGCCGCAGCGCTCACCGGGCGGGCTCCGGGCGCCGCTCCAGGGCGATCCCCAGCCTGACGAAGGCGTAGCCGGCCGCGAGCGTGGCGCCGACGTAGGCCGCCGCGAGGCCGAGGTGCCCCCCGTCGACCATCTCGAACAGCTCCAGCTGCAGGGTCGAGAAGGTCGTCAGCGTGCCGCAGATCCCGGTGGTGAGGAAGGGGTGGGCGAGGCTGTCCTCGGGGTGGTCGCGCAGGCGGGCGACGAAGTATCCGAGCAGCAGCGCCCCGGCCATGTTGACCGCGAAGGTCGCCCACGGCCACGCTCCGGGCCCGTGGGGCGCCGCCCCCGACAGGCCGACGCGGGCCAGCGCCCCGAGCACGCCGCCAGCGTAGATCGCGGCCAGGCGGCGAAGATCGAATCGCGTCGCTCGCATTGCACGGGTCTCCTATCAGCGTCGATGGACGTGGCAGGGACCGTCAGCGGATCGAACCGCGCTTATGGAGGAGCGAGCCCCATCGCTCGTTACAGGATTGTAACTTCGCCGCGCCGCGCCGCGACTTAGGGTTGCCGACCGATGGACGAACGTCCCGACCTGATGCGCCGCGCCGCTGCCGAGGGGATCGGCGCCTTCGCCCTCGTCTTCGCCGGCTGCGGGGCGATCGTCACCGATGCGGTCCATGAAGGGGTGCTGGGCGCGGTTGGGGTCTCGCTCGTCTTCGGCCTGGTGATCATGGCGATGGTCTACGCCACCGGACACCTCTCCGGGGCCCACCTCAACCCGGCGGTGACGCTGGCCTTCGCCCTCACCCGCCACTTCCCCGCCCGCGAGGCGCTCGCCTACGTCGTCGCCCAGCTCGCCGGCGCGATCGCCGCCGCGGCGCTGCTGCAGGCGGTCTGGCCCAGCGAGCCTGCCTCGCTCGGCGCCACCGTGCCCAGCGTCGGCGTCGGCAGCGCGCTCGTCTACGAGGCGGTGCTGACCGCCTTCCTGATGTTCGTGATCATTGCCGTCGCCACCGACACCCGCGCGGTCGGCGCGGGGGCGGCGATCGCGATCGGCGGCACCGTCGGCCTCGACGCCCTCTTCGGCGGCCCGATCACCGGCGCCTCGATGAACCCGGCGCGCTCGCTCGGCTCCGGGCTGGTCTCCGGCGAACTGCACGAGATCTGGATCTACGTCGTCGCCCCGATCGCCGGCGCGGCGGTCGGCGCCCTCGCCTACCAGCTGGTCCGCGGCGAGCACGCCTCGGCGGCGGGGCCGCGGACGGAGCGCAGCTGATGGCCCGAGCGCTCTTCGTCTGCCTGCACAACGCCGGGCGCTCGCAGATGAGCGAGGCGCTCTTCGCCCGCGCCGCCGGCGGGCGCCACGAGGCGCGCTCGGCGGGGACGACCCCGGGTGAGCGGGTCCACCCAGAGGTGGTCGAGGCGATGCGCGAGCTCGGGATCGACCTCGCCGACCGCGTTCCCCACGAGCTCAGGCGCGAGGACGCCGAGTGGGCCGACGTCGTGGTGACGATGGGCTGCGGCGACGAGTGCCCCTACATCCCGGGCAAGCGCTACCTCGACTGGGACCTTGCCGACCCCAAGGACCGCCCGATCGAGGAGGTCCGCGAAACCCGCGACGAGATCGGGCGGCGGGTGGATGCGCTGGTCGCGGAGCTCGACCGGGCCTAGCCACGGGTCGATCTGCGAGAGTCCGGCGCGATGAAGCTGTGCCGGCTGGCATCCGACGGCCGTCCCGCCCTCGGCGTCGTCGAAGGCGATGAGATCGCCGATCTCTCGGGCACGGACCTGGCGGCGGAACCGGCTGCCGCGCTCGACCGGGCGGGTCGAGCCGAGATCGAGAAGAGGGCGGCGAAGGCGCCCCGCATCTCCCTCGTGGACGCCCGTCTGCTGGCGCCTGCGCGCCCGCGCAAGTACCTGGCGATCGCGCTCAACTACCGCGACCACATCGCCGAGATGGGAATGGAGCCGCCCGAGGTGCCGGTGTTCTTCAACAAGCAGGTGACCTGCGTGGTCGGACCCGGTGCCGAGATCCACATGCCCAAGGTTTCCACCTTCCTCGACTACGAGGCCGAGCTGGCGGTGGTGATCGGGCGGCGCTGCCGGCACGTGCCCGTCGAGCGGGCGCACCAGGCGATTGCGGGCTACACCTGCGCCAACGACGTCAGCGTACGCGACTGGCAGGGAAAAGCGCAAACGATGACGATCGGCAAGTCCTTCGACACCCACGGCCCGCTGGGACCGTGGCTGGTGACGGCCGACGAGCTCGGCAACCCGAACGACCTCGCCATCCGCTGCTTCGTGGGCGACGAGCTGCGCCAGGACGCCCGCACCAGCGAGATGGTCTTCGACTGCGCCCAACAGGTCTCCCACCTCTCCGAAGCCTTCACCCTCGAGCCCGGCGACGTGATCGCAACCGGCACGCCCGCCGGCGTCGGTCTCGGCCGCCAGCCGGTGCGCGACAACCTGCTCCACGTCGGCGACACGGTGCGGGTCGAGATCGAGGGAATCGGCGAGCTGGTCAACAGCGTGGTCGAGGAGCCCGAGGGCTTCGTCGCCGGCGACTAGGGCGAAAAGAACGAGTAATTTGTATTAATCACCTGGTCCCAGTAGGCTATCGCCTCCCATGGCAACGAAGGCGAGGTCGAGGGGCCGGTCCAAAGGGGGGAGGCCAACCGGCAAGAAACAGCCGGCCGCCGCCAAAGCGGACACGGCGTCGCTGCCCAAAGCGCTACCCCGCTTAGGTGCGGCCGCCGTCGTCTTCATCGCCGCGGGCGCGGTGCTCGTGCTGGAGATCCTCGCCGTTCGCCTGCTGGCGCCGTATGTCGGCCTGACGCTGGAGACGACGACGTCGATCATCGGCGCCGCCCTCGCCGGCATCGCGATCGGTGCCGCGGTCGGAGGGCGGATCGCGGACCGCACCAACACCCGCCGGCTGATCGTCGCCCTGCTCGTCGGCGGCGGGCTACTCGGCCTGCTGATCGTCCCCGTCGTGCACTGGCTCGGCCCTGGCGCCCGAGGGGACGGCAACCTCGCCGCGCTCGGCATCACGATCGTCGCCCTGGTGTCCTCTGCGGTCGTTCTCAGCGCCGTCTCCCCCGCCGTCGCCCATCTCCAGCTGCACGATCTGCGCGCCAGCGGAACGGTGGTCGGCGGACTGTCGGGCTGGGCGACCGCGGGGGCCCTCCTCGGCACCTTCGGCACCGGCTTCGTGCTGGTGCCCCTGATGCCGGTCAGCACCGCCGTGCTGATCACGGGGGTGGGGCTCGTCCTCGCTGGCGTCGCGCTCGGGCTCTCGTCGCGCCTGCTGTCGTTGGCGGGCCTCGCCGGCGTGGTGCTTTCGGTCGGCGTGCTCGGCGCCTGGTCGGGTGGGCTCGACTCGCCCTGCGACGCCGAGACCAAGTACCACTGCGTGAGCGTCGAAGTCGACCCGAACAACCCGAGCGGACGCGAACTGCTGCTCGACGACCTGCATCACTCCTACGTCGACCTCAAGGATCCGACGGACCTGCATTTCCACTACGTGCGCTGGATCGCAAGGGCGATCGACGCGATGTATGCGGGCAAGGCGCCCCTCGACGTCGTCTTCGTCGGCGGAGGCGGCTTCACGCTGCCGCGCTGGCTGCTTGCGACGCGACCCGGCTCCCATGCCAGGGTGCTCGAGGTCGACGGCGAACTCGTCGACTTCGACAAGGAACACCTAGGGCTGCGCACCTCGCCGGCGCTCCAGGTCACGGTCGGCGACGCACGAGTCAGCATGCTCGACGTGCCCGACGACAGCGCCGACGTCGTGGTCGGGGACGCCTTCGGCAACCTCGCCGTGCCCTGGCACCTGACCACGGCGGAGTGGACCGATGAAGTGAAGCGGGTCCTCAAGCCGAACGGGCTCTACGCGCTCAACGTGATCGACCTCCCGCCGCTGGACCTGCAGCGGGCAGTCACCGCGACCCTGCTGGACGCCTTTGCCGACGTTCGCATCGTCACCTTCGGCGCGGAAGAACGGCCGCTGGGCGGCAACGCGGTGATCCTCGCCTCGGATCGACAGATCCCCCCGGCCGCCGCAACGAACGACAAATTCACCACCACCCTCCGCTTCTCAGAAGTCCAGAGGTTCGCCCAAGACGCCGAAGTCCTGCGCGACGACTATGCCCCCGCCGATCAGCTGCTGACCACCCCCTAAGCGGCTCGGGAACAGGCGAAAGAAAAAAATGGCGAGGGTGGGAATCGAACCCACGACACCACGATTTTCAGTCGTGTGCTCTACCAACTGAGCTACCTCGCCCGGTGGCGCGCGATCTTGGCGCCGGACCGCAAGGCTAGATGATCGCCGCGAGCGTCCGCTGGATCCTCTCGATGTCGGCGGCGGGCAGCGGAAGGTCACCAGCTCGGTGTTGCAGCTCACCGGGGTCGACGAGCCGATGCAGCAGTGCCTCCCTGGCGAAGTCCCAATCCCGCTCACGACCTGCAGCGCACTTGGAGAGAACGATGTCGTGGACCTCCAGGCACCAGCCGATGGCGTTTCCCGTGTTCTCGCTCTGCACCGGAACGAGGCGATCCTCCCAGCCGACGGGCGCCTTCGCGGTTTCTGGGCCGACCGCATGGGCGTAGTAGCCGAAGGACGAATCGAAATACGAGCCGTCGCCCAGACTGCCGTCGATCTCGTCTGCCCGCTCCGGATGATTCTTGGGGTAGATGTCGGCCTCCCGCGACACCAGCATCGACTCCGGCGCGTCTGGGAACTGGCCGAGGATCGCCTGACTGCCGATGACCACGAGCTCGTCGTCCCCAACAACCTCGGCGGCGGCACGAATAACGTGTTCGAGCTCCGCTCTCCGCACCGCTATCGAAACGACTCGATGATTCGGCGGCGCTCGTGCTCGTTGAGAACGCCGGCGAAAGGAGAGCTCTGACGGAGATCACGTGCGGCGTGGCTGTCCGCAACGATGACCTCGGCAATGCGGTCGACCGGAAGCGCAAGAACCTCTCGCCAGCGTTCGGCATACGTGGGATGCATGTGACCTTCGGCGGTCAGCCGATCGACCCGCTCGCGGGCGTCGCCCGCCAGACGACTGTCAAGCCGCTCGGCGATCGCCTGGTGAAACGCCCGGCTTCGACGCTCAGCGGTGTCGTGAGCGACCGCAGGCTGCTCGCCGCTCAACCGCAGGGGAAGAGAGCCCAACAAGCCCGCGGTCCCACGCCGCTCGGCAAGCGCGACGCTGAGGGGGTGGCGGATGCCCCGCTTCCGCTTCAGCCGATCCAACGACTCTCTGAGCTCGATCACCACCTGACGCGGAACCTCACGGCGGCCGCGTGGCGTGACCACCACGGGAATCTGGCCGGTGCCAACCCAACGATCGAGCGCGGTCTGGCTGACACCGAGAGCCTTGCTCGCACGGGAGCGCGAGAACGTCAGCCCCAGCTGGGCTTCGAGCCGTCGGCGTACCGGCTCCACGTCTGCGGCCGCGCGCGACACCTTCTCGGCACGTCGAAGGCGGATTACGCTGTCGACGAGGTCTAGCGTGTCGGCGATGCCAGCCATGCGCACAGTCTACTTGATGTTGAGGAAAATTGGCTGATTTTCTCAATATCAAGGCATGGCTTGCCGCACTCGCTTGGGCGTTTGTCTGGCCGCGTGACGCGGCGGCGGTCGCCATTGCTCTGAGCAAGAGCGGGTACAGGAGGGAAGCCCGCAAGATCGTACGGTTCCTCGCCGAATTGGACCTGGGCGGCGCAGCCCGGTTTCGGGGGAACGGCGAACCGGCGCTCGGTCGAAGCGCGCAGGGGGATGCGGCAGGATGGGTCGCCGCGGCAGCGCAGGCAGCCAACCTGCCGACTTCGCGAGCTCAGAGTCCGGCAACGACCCGCGCGCTCGGCTCCGTCTGGCGCGGCCGAGCCGACTACCAGGAGAAAGAGGCCGGCGACTACCTCGGCAACGCGATCGCCTCCGGCCTGGGCGCTCGCCGCATTGGGCGGCTTTTCGGCTCACACGGCGGGTTGGTCAGGGTCGCGGGCGACCCGAGATCCGGCCTCGATTCGGCCGCGGCATGGGCGGTGCGGCCGTTCCCCCGCCCCGCCCTATTCCCGGCGGTCCGTGCCAGCTTGCTCCGACTCGTCGCCCGGCGCGACAGTCGCTACGGCATCGTCCCTTCGGAGAACTGGGATGGAGGGGACGACCCCTGGACGGCGCCGACGGCCTGGACCGCCTGGGCGCTAGCCACGCTGTGGCACAGCGACCTGCGACGCGGAAGTCCCCGCACGGCGGCAGCCGACCGTGACGCCGCTCTGCGCCTGATCGCCGACCTGCGCCGCGCCGCGACCCCGCTCGGACTGCTGCCCGAGCGGGTTGACGCCCGCACCGGCCTGCCGACCTCGACCACCCCGCTCGCCTGGTCCCACGCCTTCGCGATCCTCGCCCTGCGCGAGCTCTGGCCTACGCATTCAGGGCAGCCCTGACCGCTTCCTCGGGGGAAGAGGCGTGAACGATGCCCGGCGCCGACTCCATCGCGCCCTCTCCTTTCAGCGTCCAGCTACGCAGAGCGACCACCGTACGGCCAGTGCTGCGCGCATGGCCGATCTCCGACAGCGTTCCCCACTCGCCCCCGACAGCAATCACAGCCTGCCCGCTGGCAACCACCGCGAGGTTCCGGGCGTAACCGATCCCGGTGGCGATGACATGGGTGCAATATGGATTTGCCTCGTCGACGGAACCGCCGGGGACGATGCCGATCACCGTGCCGCCAGCCCGCGCCGCTCCCCGCGACGCAGCCTCCATCACCCCGCCGAGCCCGCCGCAGACAACCGTCACATTGGTCTCGGCCAACCGCCGCCCGACCTCTTCAGCGAGATCCCATGCCTCGGATCCCTGCTCGCAATTGCCACTTCCGATGACTGACACCTGTCTTTTCCGACGTTCCATTTCCTGTGGAGTCACAATCGAAATTAGCGCGAGACCGGGGAGGTCGGGGGCCAAGCGAGGTGGTCGCGAGACGGTTTCCGCGTAGCAGCGCTACGTGGAAACCGGGGAGGGGCCGAATCGCGCAGCGTCCCCGGCCTCATCCGGGCCGCGATCATTTCGATTGTGACTCCATTAAGCGCAGCAGTTCTAAAGCCCCCGCCTTGTGCAGCGGTTCGTTGAGATTGCCGCACTTCGGGCTCTGCACGCAGGATGGGCAGCCCGACTCGCAGGGGCACTCCCCGATCAGCCGCTCGGCGTCGCCGAGCAGGCGCTCGAACTGCTCGTAGCCGCGCAGGGCGATCCCGACCCCGCCCGGGTGGCCGTCGTAGACGAAGATCGTCGCCCTGCCGGTCTGGAAGTGGACGTTGGTCGAGAGGCCGCCGATGTCCCAGCGGTCGCACATCGCGATCAGCGGCAGCACCGCGATCTGGCCGTGCTCGGTCGCGTGCAGCGCGCCGAGCAGAACGTCTGGGGGCAGCGCGCCGCTGATCGCGTCCGGCAGCACGTACCAGAGCGCCTGGGTGACGAAGTGCTGCTCGGGCAGCTCCAGGGCGACGATGTCGATCGGCTCCTGCTCGGAGATCGAGACGCGCTGGAAGGCGATCACCTGCTCGCTGACCGAGACTTCGCCGAAGTGCAGCTCGACACCCGCGACGGAGCGCTGCTCGCGCACCCGCTCGATGTAGATCTCGGTCTCCTTCTTCGGCCGCGTGTACCAGTCGCCGTCGAAGCGCGAGACGATCGCCCGCCGCCCGTCGACGTCGAGCTGCTCGACCTCGTAGGAGCGGCCGAGGTGGAGGTAGACGGCGCCCGGGTGGATCGTGGTGAAGGCGCGCTCCGCCTCGACCAGGCCGAGCATCTCGCCCGAGTCGCGCTCGATCACGGCGACCGAGTCGGCCGAGGCCGAGCGCAGGGCGATCTTCGCGGCGACGAACTCACTGCCCGTGGGCAAGATCCGGCCGCCGGCGCGGCGCAGCCGGCCGGCCGCCGTCAGCCGCTCGGCCCGCTCGCGCCAGCCATCGCCGAAGACCTCGTCGTCCGCGTCGCTCAGCGGCAGCTCGTAGGCAGCGGCGACCATGTGGCGGGAGGCGATCTGCTCGCTCTCGTGGTCGAGGATCGCCGCCTCGACCGGGCGGCCGAGGAACTCGTCCGGGTGGCGGCAGAAGAACTGGTCGAGCGCGTCGGCGCCGGCGACGTAGACGGCGAGCCCGCGCCGCTGCCGCCCGGCCCGGCCCCACATCTGCCGCAGGCTGGCGACCGTGCCGGGGAAGGTGACGCAGATCGCCGCGTCGAGCTCGCCGACGTCGATGCCCAGCTCAAGCGCATCGGTGGCGACCACCGCGAGCAGCTCGCCCGCCGCCAGCCGCGCCTCGATCTCGCGCCGCTGCTGCGGCGTGTAGCCGCCGCGGTAGGGGGCGATCCGCTCGGCCAGCTCGGGCTTGCCGCGCCGCCCCAGCGACTCGCGGGCGAAGCGCTGAATCAGCTCGATCCCGCGCCGGCTTTTGAGGAAGCAGATCGTCCTCACCTCGTGGGAGACCAGCTCGGCGAGCAGCTCGGCCGCCTCGGAGAGGGCCGAGCGGCGCGTGCCGCTCGCCTTGTCGATCAGCGGCGGGTTCCACATCGCGATCTCGCGCCCGCTGCGCGGCGCGCCGTCGTCGTCGATCAGCTCGAACGGCTCGCCGACCAGGCGCTCGGCCAGCTCGACGGGGTTGGCGATCGTCGCCGAGGCGAGCAGGAAGCGCGGCTCGGCGCCGTAGGCATGCGCGATCCGCCGCAGCCGCCGCAGCACGTTGGCGACATGCGAGCCGAAGACGCCGCGGTAGGTGTGAGCCTCGTCGACGACGACCCAGCCGAGGTTGGCGAGGAAGTCCCCCCAGCTCTTGTGGTTTGGCAGGAGGCCGACGTGGAGCATGTCCGGGTTGGTGAGGACGAGGTTGTTGCGGCGGCGGATCGCCGGCCGCTCCTCGCGCGGGGTGTCGCCGTCGTAGATCGCCTCGCGCAGTCCGGGCGGGCGCAGCGCCGCCAGCTTGCGCGCCTGGTCCTGGGCCAGGGCCTTGGTCGGGTAGAGGTAGAGCGCGCGGCGCTTCGAGTCGCGGGCGATGCCGTCGAGCACCGGCAGGTTGAAGGCGAGGCTCTTGCCCGAGGCGGTGCCGCTGGTGATCGCCAGGTTGGACGAGGCCGCGGCCCGCAACGCCTCGCGCTGGTGCGAGTAGAGGCGCTCGATCCCCGCCCTGCCCAGCGCCTCGACCAGGCCGGGGTCGAGCGAGCGCGGCATCGCCACCGGCTTGGCTCCGCGCTCCGCCTCGCTGCTCTCGGCGACGATGCGCCCGTCGCGGCGTGCCGGGTCGATCGCGATCGACCAGGGGGTGTCGAGGAGGCTCTTCGCCATCAGACAGCCTTTCCGCCTGGCGCCTTTGTCGCACTATTTCCAACAAAGGCGCCATGAGCGATCCGACCCGCCACGCGGACCGCCTGCAGCGTGCTGCGGTCGTGGATGCGCAGGATGTGGGCGCCCTCGCGCACCGCCAGCGTCGCCGCCGCCACCGTCCCCCACTCGCGCTCGCCCGCCGGCAGCCGCTCCTCCCAGCTGCCGGCCAGCACCGCGCCGACGAAGTCCTTGCGCGAGAGCGAGACGTAGAGCGGCAGGCCGAGCGAGCGCAGCTCGCCGAGGCGCCGCAGGATCTCCAGGTCCTGCTCGGTGGTCAGGTCGAAGTCGAGTCCGGGGTCGATGGCGATCTGCTCCTCGCTCACTCCAAGTCGCGAGGCCACCTCGACTCTCCCCCCGAACCACGACTTCAGATGCTCGACGACGTCGCCATGGTCGCACGCAGGGCGATCGACCCGCGGCGGTCCCTCGATATGCATCAGCACATAGCCGCAGCCCGTCCCGGCGACCAGCTCGAACATCTCCTCCGAGCCGCCGGAGATGTCGTTGACCGCGACCGCCCCCGCATCCAGCGCCCGCCGCGCGACCTCGGGCGAGAAGGTGTCGGCGGAGATGGGGATGCCGGAGGACGCGCCGTCCTCGCCTCGCGTGGCCTCCACCAGCTCCTCGATCGCCGGCAGCAGCGCCGCGGCCTCTTCCTCAGCCCCGACCGGCGGCCCGCTGCGCGCCGCCACCGCACCCACGTCGAGCATGTCGAACCCCGCCTCGACCAGTGCCCGCCCATCCGCGACAGCCTGCTCCGGCGTCCCGCTCCGCGCCCCCTCGAACATCGAGTCGGTCGTCACGTTGACGATCCCCGCCGCGACGGGCTGCCCGAGGTCGAGGGTGCGATCGGCGAGCTTCCAATTCAGCGGGTGGGACGGCATCCGGTCGAGATTAGCCGCAGCGGAGCCTCCCCTTGCCTTGAGAAGCAGCGACCTGAAAGAGCTTGGCGGCGGCGGGTCAGCCGAGCGCCCGCCGCAGCACGACGACGTGCGTCCCCGCTTCGTCATACCCGAAAGACCCCGCCCTGAATGACACCGCGAGCCGGAATGGGAGCTCCCGTCCCGCCGGCACGGCTTTTGCCCTCCTCAGTACCCCGGCAGGGATCTCTAGCAAGATCGACCGCGGGGCTTTGTTCCTGAAGAAGCCACTCAGCTCCCTGCGAGTCATCGCGACCCTGACCAGGCGTTGCGGACTTCCTGCTTCGATGAGCGTCGCCCTGATACGCCGCCCACGACCCTCGATCGTCTCCACCTGCCTGGGCAGGGTCAGCTCGAATCCCGTGATGTGCGCCCAGCTCGAGCTCGGCCTGATCCGCAGGCGAAGCGCGACTCCCTCCCGCGAGACGCGGCGGACCCTCAATCGGGCTCGGACCGAAGGCAGGCAACCGTCCCGACGCTGGATGGCCGCATTGCCGGCGCAGGCTTCGACCGTGGCGAGGCCCTCGTCACCGAAGCCCCGATCGAGCGCCCCGCTTTGCTCGACACGAGCGACGACGATCCTCCCCGGCTTGCCCCCCCTGGGCCTTCCGAGGAAGAGGGTGCGGCCGTCAGCCAGCGAGGCCACCGCCTGCCCTATACCCGGCAGCGCGCTCCCGTCCGGCTCGGTCAGCAGGACTGTCCCGCCTTCTCCAAAAGCCGGATCAAGGGTTCCCCCCGGCAGAAAGCGGAGAAGCAGCGGACGCACACAGCTGTCGCAGTAGGGACCGTCCTGGCCAGTCTTCGTGCTGACCGCGCCGGCGACGGCGACCTTCCCGTCCGCTTGGACGGCGAGATCGGTTGCCCAGGAAGAGCCTGGTCCAGGCGAGACACTCGTGAAACCTCCTGAGCCGAATCCACCATCAAGGACGCCCTCATTGGAGAAGCGCGCGAGGATGACGTGGCTGTCACCGCTGCCTGCTGCGTAGAGCCCATCCGCCGTCGGGAGGAGCGCGTAGAAGAAGGGCAGTGATCCCGAATAGGAGATGGTCACCAACCCGCCGTCGCCAAAGGCGGGGTCGTAGGGGAGGCCAGTTCCTGGCACGATGCGGGCGAGGAAGCCCTGGCTCTCTTCATGCGGACTTGCGCTCGGCGAACTGTAGCCCGCCGTCAACAGCGAGCCGTCGCCCAGCGAGGCGAGGGCGCCCAGCGGGCCCACGATGCCGACCTGGCTCACCGGCTCTGCCGAGCGGCCGTCGAGGGCAAAAATGTACGTATGCGTTTCCTGTCTGGGAGGGATTTTGATGCGGACGTCGGCGCTGGCGAGCGCAATTCGGCCATCGGGAAGGAGAGCGATGTGGGCAGAGTCACCTCCCGCCCCACGTCCGGCCGCCGTCCCGTTGTAGCCGAAGCTGAGGTCAGGGCTCCCGTCCGCTTGATAGCGCGTCAACCGCGCCGAAGAGCTGAGAGCGACAATCTTGCCGTCGGGCTGGATGGCGACCTCGGTGAGAGGAGTGGCGTTGCGGTCGATGGCGATCCCACCGTCGCCGAAGCTCGGATCCAGGTGACCATTTGGCGTCAGTCGTGCCAGCATGCCGAAACCCGGAATCACCCCGCCCGCGACGACGATCTTGCCGTCGGGCTGGACTGCCATCGGTGCCGCAGCGCCGGCACTCGCGGGGCCGGCATACAGCACCGCGAGCAGCACAAGCACCGCCCCCGCTAGCCCTTCAATACCCCTTCCGTACCCGATCACGTCGCTACCGTAACAGCGGCTTTGGCCCTCAGTTGCGTCTACACCGACCTCGACGGGACCCTGCTCGGGCGGGGCAGCTCGCTCTTCCGCGACGCCGAGGGGGGCTTCTCGCTGGCCCAGTCGCGCGGGCTGGAGGCCTGCCACCGGGCCGGGGTCGAGGTCGTGATCATGTCCGGCCGGCGCGAGCCGCAGGTCCACGAGGCGGCCCGGCTGATGGGCCAGACCTCCTACATCTACGAGGCCGGCTGCGCCTTCGCGATCGAGGGCGAGACGACGCTGCTCACCGGCGACCTCGTCCCCGACGAGGACGGCACCGTCTACGAGAAGATCGAGCAGCGGGGCATCCCCAAGCTGCTCTTCGAGCACTTCGAGGGGCGGCTCGAGTACCACGCGCCCTGGCACCACGGTCGCGTCCTCTCCCACCTCTTCCGCGGCAAGGTCGACGTCGGCGAGGCCAACGAGCTGCTCGCCGCTCGCGGCGGCGGCGACCTGCGCCTGCTCGACAACGGCGCGATCGGCCGCGAGATGGCGGCGATCGACGGCCCCACCCACGCCTACCACCTGGTCCCCAAGCTGGTCAGCAAGGCGAACGCCGTCGCCGCCCACGCCCGCGCCCGCGGCTTCGACCCGACCGAGTGCATCGCCGTCGGCGACTCGGTCGAGGACCTGGAGGTCGCCGCCGCGGTCGGCCGCTTCTTCGTCGTCGCCAACGGACCCGAGCGCGACCCCGGTCTGCGCGCCGCGCTCGCTGCCTGGGACAACGCGACGGTCACCGGCGGCGCGATGGGCGACGGCTTCTACGAGGCGGTCGTCTCGACCCTGATGGGCGCTGGCTAGTATCGAGATCATGGAGGGAGCGACGGTCGCCGAGCAGGAGTACCTGGAGATCATGTTCTGGCTGGAGGAGGCCGGCCTGCCGATGACCGGCGCCAACATCGCCCGCGCGATGCAGCTCTCGCCGCCGACCGTGCACGAGATGGTCGGGCGCCTGGTCGACGACGGCTACGTCGAGCGCAACGCGGACAAATCGCTCGCCTTCACCGGCTCCGGCCGCGAGCACGCCAGCTACATCGTGCGCCGCCACCGCATGATCGAGCGCTTCCTCACCGACGTGCTCGGCATTCCCTGGGACGAGGTGCACGAGGAGGCCGAGCGGATCGAGCACGCGATGTCGCCGGTGCTGGAGGAGCGGATGCGGGCGGCGATCGGCGACGCGACCACCTGTCCGCACGGGCACCCGATCGTCGAGGGCGCACGCGAGGCCGGCTCGCTGTTGGCCGACGTCGAGGTCGGCGCCGCGGTCCACGTGCTGCGCTTCGAGAACGAGGCCGAGGACCTGCTCCACTACCTCAAAGAGGCGGGGCTGGAGCCCGGCCTGGAGGGGACGGTCGAGGGCTCCGACGAGGAGGGGATCACGATCGCGTCGGCAGACGGCACGCACCGGGTTTCGCGCAGCGTCGCCGAGACGGTTTCCGTCCGCGCCGACCCGGCGCCGCCGCCGCGGGCGGCGATCCCGGAGCAGTTGGTCCTCTCTTCAGACCGCTACGGCCGCTGAGGCCGCGCAACCAAGCATGGCCAGGACGCAGGGAGCGAAGCGTGCTCTGCACGTGAGCGACCGAGGACGCCGCCGGGCGCCGGTTGCGCGGCCTCAGGCGGGTGAGCCGGCGCGCACCGACTCCAGCGCGCGGGCAATCCGCGCGACGCCCTCCGGGATCCGCTCGGGGGGGACGCTGGCGAAGGAGAGGCGGAGGCTGCTCTCGCCGCCCTCGATCATGAAATCCGGGCCGGCGACGAAGGCGACGCCCTCGCCCTTGGCCTCGGCGAGCAGCGCCGGCGTGTCCGTCCCCTCGGTCAGGTCGAGCCAGAGGAAGTAGCCGCCACCGGGAACGACGAACTCGGCCTCCGGGATCTGATCGCGCAGCGCCTCGACCAGGGCGTCGCGCCGATCGCGCAGGGCGCCCTTGACGAACTCGATGTTGCGGTCGAGGCCGCCGGAGCGGCACAGCTCCAGCACCACCGCCTCGGCCAGCATGTTCGGTGAGATGTAGGTCTCGTTGGCGCGCCTGGCCAGCGCGGCGATCTCCGCTCCGGGACCCGCCAGGTAGCCCACCCGCACGCCGGGGCTGACCGTCTTCGAGAAGGAGGAGGCGTGGATGACCCGGTCGGCCGTGTCGATCGAGAGCATCGACTCCAGCGCCTCGCCCTCGAAGGGCAGCTCGCGGTAGGGGTCGTCCTCGAAGATCCAGAATCCGTGCTCGGCGGCGAGCTCGACCAGCCGCACTCGCTTCTCCGCCGAGAGCGTGCAGCCGGCCGGGTTGTGGAAGTTGGGGATGACGTGGGCGAGCTTCACCGGCCCCTCGTCGAGCGCCGCTTCGAAGGCGCCCAGATCCAACCCGTCGGCCTCCAAGGGCACGGGCGCCAGCTCGACCCCGAGCCGCTGCAGCATCAAAAGCGTGCGGTCGTAGGTCGGCTGCTCGACGATCACCCGATCCCCCGGCCCCAGCAGATGCTCGAACACCATCCAGCCCGCCTCCAGCGACCCGTTGGCGATCATCACCTGCCCCGCATCGAGGCCCCCGTGCCGCTCGGCCACCCACTGGCAGAGCCCCGGATGCCCGATCCCGGTCCCGTAGGAGAGCGCCTTTTCCCAGTCCTCGGCAAGCGCGACCGCGGCGGCCTCGCGCACCGCGTCCTTCGGCAGGATGTCGGCGGAAGGCGCCCCGCGAGCGAATGAAATCGTGTCGTTCGCCATCGCCAGCGAGCCTAGCAACGCGCCGGCCCGGCGGGTCGTTCAGCCGCCGCGCAGGACTTCGACGGCGATCCGGGCGGTCTCGGTCGGGCTTTCGCCGACCCGCACGCCCTTCGCCTCCAGCGCTTCCTTCTTCGCCTGCGCGGTGCCCGAGGAGCCGGAGATGATCGCGCCGGCGTGGCCCATCTGCTTGCCGGGCGGCGCGGTGAAGCCGGCGATGTAGGCGACGACCGGCTTGGAGATCTCGGCCGCGATGAACTCGGCCGCACGCTCCTCGGCGTCGCCGCCGATCTCGCCGACCATCACGATCAGCTCGGTCTCCGAGTCGGCCTCGTAGAGCTTGAGGATGTCGATGAAGTCCGAGCCGATGATCGGATCGCCGCCGATCCCGACGATCGAGGAGTTGCCCTCGCCCGCCTGCTTCAGCTCGTTGCCGATCTGGTAGGTCAGCGTGCCCGACTTGGAGACGACGCCGATCTTGCCGGGATCGAAGAACTGAGCGGGGATGATGCCGACGTTGGCCTTGCCGGGCGAGAGGACGCCGGGGCAGTTGGGCCCGATCAACCGCACCCCCGCCTGCTTCGCCTTCCAGTAGGTCCTCAGCATGTCCAGCACCGGGATGCCCTCGGTGATCGCGATCACCGTCTCGACCCCGGACTCGATCGCCTCGTCGATCGCCGGCGCGGCGAAGCGGGCGGGGACGAAGATCATCGAGGTGTTGGCTTCCTCCTGCTCGACCGCCTCGCGGATCGAGTCGAAGATCGGCACGCCCTCGACGTCCTGGCCGCCCTTGCCCGGCGTCACGCCCGCGGCCAAATGGGTGCCGTAGGCCTTGTTGCGCAGCCCGTGGAAGGAGCCCTCGCGGCCGGTCAGGCCGGAGACGACCAGCCTGGTCTTCTCGTCAACGACAATGCTCATGACGCGACCCAGACGTTGCCAGGCAAGGACGCAGGGAGGTCCGACGAGGGGAGCGCACTTTTCAGTGCGTGACCCGAGGAGGCCGACCGAGGACGCAGCATGGCGACGTCTGGGGCCGTCATGCCAGCTCGACGACCTTTTGGGCGGCGCCGAGCATCGTTTTCTCCTGGTGCAGGTTGGAAAGGCCGGCGCCGGCGAGGATCTCCAGCCCCTGCTCGGAATTGGTGCCATCGAGGCGGACGACCAACGGCACGCTCAGGTCGAGCTGTGAGGAGGCCCCGACGATCCCCTTGGCGATCTCGTCGCAGCGGGTGATGCCGCCGAAGATGTTGAAGAGGATCGCGGTCACCTTCTGGTCGGAGGTGATCACGGTCAGCGCGTCGACGATCGCCTCGGCCTTGGAGCCGCCGCCCGCATCGAGGAAGTTGGCCGGGGCGCCGCCCGCCTGGGCGACGACGTCGAGGGTCGACATGCAGAGGCCGGCGCCGTTGGCGAGGATGCCGACGTTGCCGTCGAGCTTGACGTAGGTGAGGCCCTTCTCGCGCGCCATCGCCTCCTGCGGGTCGTCGATCGACTCGGCGTCGATCTCGGCCAACTCCCCGTGGCGGTAGAGAGCGTTGCCGTCGATCGTCACCTTGGCGTCGAGCGCGACCACCCGGCGGTCCTCGGTGACGATCAGCGGGTTGACCTCGATCAGGGTCGCGTCCTCGGCCTGCGCCACCCCGGCCAGCTTGGCCAGCACGTCCGCGGCGGCGTCACGAACGTCATCGTCGAGGCCGGCGGCGTCGACGATCGGCCGCGCCGCGGCCGCGTCGAAGGGCCGCGTCGGGTCGACGTGCTCTTTGACCAGCGCCTCCGGGTCCTCCTCGGCGACCGCCTCGATGTCCATCCCCCCCTTGGCGGAGACCATCGCCAGCAGCTTCTTCTCGCCGCGGTCGAGGATCACCGAGGCGTAGTACTCGGCGGCGATCTCCGAGCCCCCCTCGACCCAGACCTGCTCGACCCCGAACGGGCCCTCGCCCCGCGGGCCGCGGATGTCCATGCCGAGGATCGCCCCGGCGTGCCGCTCGGCCTCGTCCCGGTCGGCGGCGATCTTGATCCCGCCCGCCTTGCCGCGGCCGCCGATCAGGACCTGGGCCTTGATCGCGCAGGGATAGCCGATCCGATCCGCCGCGGCGACCGCCTCCTCCACGGTCACGGCGACCTCGCCGCTCGGCACGGCGATGCCGTGCGCGGCGAAGAGCTGCTTTCCCTGATACTCGAGGAGGTCCATCGGAGGAGGCGCCCTGCGGCGCGCGCGGCAGCCTATCCGAGATCGTGCGCCCGACGCCGCGCCCGCCCGTGCCGGTGACATAAGATGCCGCGCCCTGTGCCCCTCCCCGCCTTGAAAAGCATCAACTGGGTGACCACCGATTGCTACGGGACCCTGATCGACTGGGAGAAGGGGATCGTCGAAGCCTGCAAGAAAGAGGCTGCAAAGGACGGCTTCAGCTTCGACGAAGGACCCTTCCTCGGCCGCTTCATGCAGGTCCAGGCCGAAATCATGGCGGGCTCCTACGAACTCTACGCGGAGGTGCTGCGCCGCACGATCGTCAAGGTGGCCAGGGAGATCGGCTGGGAGATCGAGCCCTCACGCGCCCAGTTCCTGCCCGACAGCGTCGCTTACTGGCTGCCTTTCCGCGAGGCAAACGCGGCAATGGACCGGCTCGGCAAGCGCTATGAGATCGGCATCATCTCCAACATCGACGACAAGTTGCTGGGCATCTCCCGCCGTCACCTGCGCACCGAACTCGACCTCGTCGTCACCGCCCAGCAGGTGCGCAGCTACAAGCCCGACCCGGTCCACTTCAAAGAGTGCGCGCGGCGGATCGGCGGCAAAAAAGGCTGGGTCCACATCTGCTCCAGCTACGACACCGACGTCGCCCCGCTGCTGAAGATGAAAGTGCCGGTGATCTGGGTCAACCGCCACAGCGAGAAGCTCGACGGCCGCAAAGCGCCCAGCGCGACCGTTAAGAACTTCCGCGAGGCGGCGAAAAAGCTCGGCGCCGGTTAGCGCCCCGGGCTCCCGGCTGCTCGTCCTGGGCGTTTTCTAGCGTTCGCCTTCGCAACTTCGCCCGCAGGGGACGGTTTTCGACCGTAGGCCGCCCCGGGCGTCCCGCATTCGATGGACGGAGTCAGCCACACCCGAGCGTCTTGGCGCGCCCGCCCGCTCCTCGCGGCGGCGCTGCTTGCCCTGCTTTGCGCGCTGGCGCTGGGCGCGAATCGCGCTCGCGCGCTGGAGCCCGCGGAAGAACCGCCGCTCGACCCCAACCCCGAACCGCCGAGCTTCGTCGTGATACAGACCGACGACCAGACCCTCGACGGCCTCTACGCGACCTTCACGCCC
>Ga0075423_10001538_pt1 | contig 20362 bp, 15 predicted proteins | sample SoiMethybrSBSTD2_FD_80114 | JGI IMG/M metagenome (GOLD analysis project Ga0075423, IMG submission 80114) | Bulk soil microbial communities from a Populus tree surrounding site in Tennessee, USA - Soil MetaG P. TD hybrid SBSTD2 | ecosystem: Environmental > Terrestrial > Soil > Tree plantation...
CACCGGCGTCGCGTCGGCGGCCGCGCGCGCAGTGACGCTTCGCGGACTCGAGATCTTTGCGCTGGCGTTTCTGTTTCGGCTGCAGGCGTACATCCTCGGCTGGTCCCACCGGCCGATGGACCTGCTGAAGGTCGATATCTTGAACATCATGGGTCCGTCGATCGCCGCCGCCGCGCTCCTCTGGCGGCTCGGATCGACCGTTCTCACCCGCTGGATGATCTTTGCCGGGGCCACCATTGCGATGGCCGTCGTCACCCCGTTCGTGAGGGTGATGCGAGGCCTGCTCCCGCAGCCGCTCGAGGCCTACATCGTCCCTGTACCGGGTCTCAGCAACTTCGTCTTCTTCCCGTGGACGGCGCTCGTCTTCGCCGGCGCGGCGGTCGGGGTGCTGATCGATGCCGGCATTTCGCCCGACGCCGATCGCCTGATGCATCGCCGGCTGGCGATTGGAGGCGTCGTCCTCACTGTTGTGTCGTTCGCCGCGTCCTATCTGCCGTCACCTTTTCCCGGCTCCTACTTCTGGAGCACGTCGCCCGCGTATCTGTTCTTCCGCGTCGGTTTGTCGACGTCGGGCGTCGTCGCCTCTTATATGTGGTTGAAAGCGTGGGGCCCCGACTTCGGGTGGAGTCCGCTCAGCCAGCTCGGACGAACCTCGCTGTTCATCTACTGGATTCACGTCGAGCTGCTCTACGGTCTGATTTCGCGGCCGTGGCATCGCGGACTGACCTTCGCCCAGGCCGCGGTCGCCTATCTGGTCTTCTGCGGGTTGATGCTCTTGTGCTCGCTCGCCAAGGAGCGCGCCGCGGCGCGCTTCGCTCGCCGGGACCCGACTCCTGAGTCTGGACTGGACGCGCGGGCTACTGCGGCTCCGGCGCCGACACGCTCACCGCCGTTCGCAGGATGACGTCGTAGCTCGGACGCGTGCGCCCGTTCGTAAACCTGACACCGCTCCCGGACCACGCGGTGGTGAAGATACCGTCGCCCTTTTCGAAGCGGCACGACAGCGCCTCGATCCCGTAGCGGGTCAGCGGGAGCACTTCGCCTTTGTCGCTGCGACCGTTGCGATTCGCGTCCCGCCAGATCGCGAGATACCGCAGCTCGGGACCGCGGAGCTCGTGGTCGCCGTTGTCGTCGAGCGCGGCGAGCGACTCATAACCGTTCTTCCAGAACGCCCAGAACGTCGAATTGCCGAACCACTGCAGCGCCGACGTGATCTGCCCGCGCCCGGTTGCGTCATAGACCAGCCATCCGGCCTCGGGTGTGATCCAGGTCCATCCACGCTGGCGACCGGTGCCGTCCGCGTCGAAGGGCACGACCGCGTCCAGATCGACGATGGCTTTGATCGCGACGCCGTCTGACAGCGGAATCGCGATCGGCGTGATCGGACGGGGCACGCGTGCGAGGCGCTGCATCCGGTCGGTGAGCGTGCCGATCTCGGTCGCATCCCGTTTCGGATCGAGGAGCGGCACCAGATAGCGCGCGGCTTCTTCGGTGTAGAAGCGCTGACCGAGCTGGGCGAACTTCGCGTCCTGCTCTTTCGGCCACGCCTGTTCGATCACGCGCCGATACTCGGCGATGGCGCCGGCCTTGTCTCCGGACTGCTCGAGCGCCCACGCGTAGCCAATCCGTCCGACGAGCCCCGTCGCGTCCAGGTCGACGACGGTCTTGTAGTGCGACAGCGATTTCTTCAAGTAGATCTTCGACGCGTCGGTCCGGGCCGTCCCGGGTGGGATTTGGGCGGGAACGAGGCTCGGCTCGTGGCCGAACCAAACTTCCTGCTTGACGCGCTTGTCTGGACCGGCCAGGACCGTGACCGGCAACTCCTCCGCGTTCGCCGCATAGGCCATCGCGTACAGCCGAGCCAGCCGGAGGTGGATATCGGCATTCCGCGGATCCGCCGCCAGGTCGCGTTCGAGATTCGCGACGAGGCGCGCCACCGGGACGTTCTCGAGATCCGGCCGCGCGTAGATGGCGGCAGCGCCAGCCGACCAGATCGTCACCGCCAGAATGACGGCGGCCGAAATCCCAAAACGCCCGCGCGTGCTCATGGTTGACGGCTCCCTTGTGATTCTTTGACGGAGACAATATAAGATCGGCCGCACACGACCTGCCAGCCGGGCTTCGGAGGTTCCTGAAAAGCTCGAAAACGCAAGCGTTTAACCACTGAATCGTTATGATCAGCGTCGCCGCGATCCGGATGCAGCAGTTCGGAGTCCAGTTCTATCAGGCTTCCCTCAGCGCAAGCGACATCGACAAGCTGGTGCGTTTCGAGGTTCTCAGCTACGGGGAACGCGCCCAGCCTGTCCGTGGCGGCCGGCGCAAGGGGCTTCCGCCTCCTTCGAAAGTGAATTGGGACCTGCTCGAGCGGCGTATCGCCGCCAACGACAAGGCCTATCAGCGTCAGATCATCCGCCGGAAAATCGACGAGCTCGTCCAGTATTACGAACAGTGCCGCCAGGCCCGCGATCTGCCGTCCATACCCGGGGCCGTCATCATTTCCTGCGACGAGGCGCTGCGATTCGAGCCGGCTGGCGAGAATGACTGGATCGGTACCCTGAAAGTGCCGGAGCGCGAAGGGATTCTGCGGGCCATCGACGGGCAGCACCGGCTGCTCGCGCTCCACGCCGACATCGAACGCTTCGGCGGCGAGCCGTTCACCGTTCCGGCCGTCATCTTCGATCGTCTGCCGGAAGATCACGTCGTGCAGATGTTCGTCACCATCAACGCCAAGCACACGCGGCTCAACTCCTCGCACCTGGTTTCGCTGTCAGGCCGCCAGCTGTACAGGGACGACGCCCTGGCCGCTGCGCACGACATCGTCCGCGCGCTCAACGATCGGGAGGATTCGCCGCTGTTCGGGGAGATCAAGCTGCTCGGCGTGGGTCGTGGCCGGGTGGCGCAGGCGCCGCTCGCGCAGGAGCTCAAAAAGCTGTTTGCGGCGGACGCCTTCGGCGCCGGGCGCAAAGGGGACGACTTCAAGGAGGAGTCCCGCCGTTTCTTCGTGAACTATCTCAAGCAGGTGGCGCAGCTCTTCAGTGCGGCGTGGAACGGGCGCAAGTACAGCATCCGGAGCGCGACCGCCTTGCGGGCCTTCATCCGGGTCGCGCCGGACGTCGTTCGCCGGCTCGATCAGGAGCACGCGGACCGCGCCGACTTCCGCGCGATCGGACGGGTGATCGCTCCGTGGGGCCGGCGCATCGGCGATCTTCGCTTCGAAACCGAAGGCGCCTGGAAGCGAACCGGGACGACCGTCGAATCGCTGGCGAAAGATCTGCGGTTGGCGCTGCAGTATCCCGAAGGAGCGGCGGTCTAGAGCAAAAAAAAGGGCATCGCGTTATGCGATGCCCTTTTGGTGTTTGCGAGCGACCCGGCTCCCCAGCAACTCACGGCTCCCTGCCGTAAATATTCAGGCCGCCTGCACCACCCTATAGAGCAACCGGTGTACCGCAACGGAACGCACGCATTTGCTGGCAATTTTGCGCAGGATTCCGGCCGGCTGCCATTGCACGGCCGACGGAATCGTTGACCCGATTACGAAACTGATCGCCGCCCTGCTGCTGACGGCGATTGGCGCCTCTGCGCAGGACGCGACCGCCACGATCAAGGGCGCCATCGTCGACGCCAGGACCGGCGCACCCCTGTCGCGGATTCTCGTGTCGATCGAGGGAGGGCCGGCGGTCGAGACCCGTCCGGATGGCCTCTTCGTTCTCACTGGCATCCCGGCGGGCGACGTTCGGCTCACCGTCTCAGCCGTCGGCTACGGCCTGGTGCAGCGGACGCTCCGCGTTGGCGCCGGAGAGACGCTCGACCTGAAGATTCCCTTGAGCGAGGGAGCAGCGGCCTACACGGAAACGGTGACCGTCACGGCGGACCGTTTCGAGCGGCCGGAAGCCATCCCGTCCCAGCAGACGCTCGGCAGCGCCGACCTGCAGAACCTTCGCGGCGTGCTCACCGACGACGCGCTCAGGGCGGTTCAGGTGCTTCCGGGTGTTGCCACCGGCGACGACTTCAAGAGCGAGTTCAGCGTTCGCGGCAGCGATTTCTCGCACCTCAACTTCACGGTAGACGGCTTTGCCACGCCGTTCGTGATGCACATGGTCCGGGCCGTCGAGGAGCGCGCCAATACGGGTTCCGTCTCGATGATCAACAGCGACGTTCTGGAGACGGTCACGCTGTCGAACGGCGGATATCCGCAGCGCTCGGGCAACCGTACCGGCGCGGAGCTGGGATTCCTCGTTCGCGAAGGCTCGCGGGAGCGCAACGTCGTGCGCGCGTCGGTGAGCGGCACCAGCGCATCGCTGACCGCGGAAGGACCGCTGGGACGCGGCAGGCGCGGCTCGTGGCTCGTCTCGGGACGAAAGAGTTATCTCGATCTGATCGTCCGGAAGCTGCGCGAAGAAGGACTGAGCTTCGGGTTCATCGATGCGCAGGCGAAGATGCGCTACGACCTCGGGACGAAGCAGTCCGTGGCGCTGACGTTCATCACCGGCAAGTCGCGCCTCCGCGAGTTGCCGCAGCAGGCGGACGACACGGATCTGCTGATTGCCGACAACGCGTCTGCGATCCTGATCGCCTCGTGGCGGATGGCGCTCCGCAGGGGGGTGCTCACGACGGCGGCGCTCGGCGCGACGAACAGCTTTCGCAATCACATCCTGACGGGGCTGAATCGCGAGCGTGGGTCGAACCAGCAGGCCGCCGCCCGTGCCGATCTCGCGCTGCCACTCTCGACGACCGTGACGATCGAGACGGGTGTGCTGGCCGAACAGGTGGACGAGTCGCAGCGCAAGCAGCGGATCTCGGGGACCACCGTCACCGTGCTCAACGACTATCGTGGCGACGCGGCCCGCTACGGCGGCTATGCACGCGCGCGCATCGAGGCCGGGCGCCACGTCGTGTTGGGGCCCGGGGCGCGCGTCGACTACTCGGGCCTCACGCGTCAGACGACCGGATCGCCGTGGATTCAAGCCGAGGCGGTTCTGCCGGCGCGCACGACGCTGCGTGCCGGCGCCGGTGTCTATCGGCAATTCCCCGATTTTCAGCACGTGATCGGCGCGTTCGCGGGAACGGACCTGCCGCCGGAACGCTCGATCCATTTCGACCTCAGCGTCGAACACCGCGTCAGCCCGTCGGTGAGGGCTCAAATCGCGGTCTATCACCGCCGCGATGAAGACGTGATCCGGCGGCCCGAGGCCGATACGCGGCTCGTCTCCGGCCGGCTGGTCAGGGGATTGACGACCGCCAGGTTCGACACCCGCCTCGATGGCTACGCGCGCGGCATCGAGCTGGTCGTGCAGCGCAGCTCGCCATCCGGGCTGTCGGGCTGGTTCTCGTACGCCTACGGGGAAAACCGCTACAGCGACCGCATGACGCACGAATCCTTCTGGGGCGACCTCGATCAGCGGCACACGCTGAACGCCTATGTGTTCTATCGCTTCACGCCCCGTTTCAGCGCGAGCGCCAAGTACCGATCGGGCAGCAATTTCCCTATCCCCGGCTTTTATGCCCGGCAGGGCGACTCGTATTTCGTCGGCGAGGAGCGCAACGAGCTGCGGCTGCCGGTGTACGGGCGGCTGGACTTGCGGGCCAACCGGACCTTCGGATGGGGGCGGCGCCGGCTGACGCTGTTCGCGGAGGTCATCAACGTCCTCAACCAGGACAACGTCCGGTTCAACCCGCCTCGGATCAACAGCACGACGCGCCAGGTGACGCGTCTGTTCGACTCGCTGGTGCCGGTCGTCCCGTCGGCTGGAATCCTGGTCGAGTTCTGATCGGCGCGCGTTGGGTCGCCGTTCCTCAGTGTTTAGTCGGCGCTCAGAATGACAATCCTGGGGCGGCGTCCCGAAGGTGCCAGTTTTCGGCGATTTCAGCGTCCTGGCGCAATGGCTCGGCTGGCGAAGGCTTTGCTCGACTAGTGCTGTTGCCTGCACAGTGGATTACCATCCCGCGACCGAACCCGCGGGCTTCGATCCGGTTGATCCTCCTGCCCGACGTTGGCGGGACGGCCGCGACGTTCCGCGGCTGGGGCGAGCGTCTGCCTGCCTCCGCGGAAGTCGGGGTCGTGGAGCTGCCGGGCCGGGGCAGTCACCTTCACGAGCCGGCCGCGCCTTCGGTGACTGACGCCGCGGATCGGGTCGCGGCCGAGATCGTGATGGGGACCGGCTACCCGACGGCCTTGTTCGGGCACGGTCTGGGAGCGCTCGTGGCGTTCGAGGCGGCCCGCCGGCTGCACGTTCGCGGCTGGCCGATCCTGGCGTTGTTCGTCTCGGGGCAGGCGGCCCCGACGCTCGGGAACTCGTCGCCGCGGCTTTCGCAGCTTCCACTCGAACGATTCGACATGGAGCTTCAGCAACGCTGCGACCTCCTGACGTCCGACGCGCGGACGGACCCTGACGCCCTGCGGCGGCTGTTGTCGATCGTGCGGGCGGACGTGTCGATGAAGGAAACGTATCGCTACGAACCGCTGCAGCCGCTGCGGTGTCCGATCGTCGCCTGCGATGCCCCCGCGGATCCCCAGGGGTCGCGGAACGACATCGACGCGTGGAGGCGGGAGACCACCGGACGATTCGCCGCCCAGCGGTTTGGCGGCGATCGGTCGTACATTTATCGCGAGCAGGAGTCGTTGACCGCGATCATCGGCAATCACCTGTCGGTGATGGTCGGCGCGCTCAGACGTTCGGCCGCAGGGCAGCCATGAGTGCAAGCGTTCACGTCTGGACGATCGGGCTGGACGAGGATCCGCCGACCGTGTCGGCGCTGCTGCAGTGCCTGAGCGGCGAAGAACGGGTGCGCGCCGCGCGCTTCGGCACCACGCAATTGCGCCTCCGGTTCGTCGTGGCGCATGGTGCGCTCCGCAGCATCCTCTCGCGCTACATCGGCCTTCCGCCGGGGCGGCTGCCGCTGTCCGCGTCGCCGACCGGCAAGCCGTTCGTGCCGGATGCACACGTCGCTTTCAACCTCTCGCATTCGGACGGGCTCGCGATCTGTGCGGTGACCGCCGAGGGAGAGATCGGCGCCGACGTCGAGCGAATCCGTCCACTCGAGGATGCGGAGGAGCTGGTGGAGCGCTGCTTCGCCGAGGACGAGCAGCGGCAGTATCGATCCCTGGATGTCCGGGAGCGAATCACCGCGTTCTACAGCATCTGGACCCGCAAGGAAGCATTCGTGAAGGCAACCGGCGCCGGCCTCGGCCGGGAGCTGCAGTCGTTCGAAGTCGAGGCGTCACCGGAAGCGACCGAGCCGCGGCTCACGTCCAGGACGGAGCTGCCGGGACAGTGGTCGCTTCGCGCGTTCATCCCCCGACCGGGCTACGTTGGCGCGGTCGCGCTCGACCGCGAGATCGGGACGCTGGAGTTGTTCGACTGGTCGCCCAGCGCTGCCGGCTGTCCGTCTGTCTGATCCGCCGTTCGGCACCCGGATTCCCGCGTCATCAGAGGTAGCATTGGCCCGTCGTGCCCATGCGCATTGACCTGAACTCCGACCTCGGAGAATCGTTCGGACGCTGGTCGCTCGGAAACGATGCCGAGCTCATGAAGAGCATCACATCGGCAAACGTGGCGTGCGGTTTTCACGCCGGCGATCCCGGCGTGATGCGCGAGACCGTCCGCATGGCGCGCGACGGCGGCGTTGCGGTCGGCGCGCACCCGGGACTGCCCGACCTCGCCGGGTTCGGGCGCCGCAACATGGCGGTCAGCGCGGCCGAAGTCGAGAATCTGGTGGTCTACCAGATTGGCGCGCTCGCCGCGATTGCCGCCGCGGAGGGTGTCCGGCTGCAGCACGTCAAGGCGCACGGCGCGCTCTACAACATGGCGGTGAAGGATCGCGCGCTGGCCGAGGCCATCGCGGCGGCGGTCCGCGCCGTCGATCCCCAGCTGCTGGTCTTTGCGCTGCCTGGCACCGAGCTCGCGCGAGCGGTAGAGGAAACAGGTCTTCGCCTCATGAGGGAGGGCTTCGCCGATCGCGCGTACGAGGCCGACGGGTCGCTGACGCCAAGATCCCGGCCGGGATCGGTCATTCATTCGGCTGAAGACGTCATCGGACGCGCGGTTCGCATGGCGCGAGACGGCGTCGTCCGTGCGACCAATGGATCGGACATCCCGATGCGGATCGACACGCTCTGCACGCACGGCGATACGCCCGGCTCGCACGAGCTGACCCGGCAGCTCCGCGCCGGTCTCGAAGCCGAAGGCATCGCGGTGCAGGCGCCCGATCGGTCGGCGACGGCGCACGCATGACCGGGGTCCGGCCCGAGCTCCTGCAGTCGAGCGGGCTGTTCGGCTGGTGGTTCGACGGCACGGCTGAAGGACGGCGGGCGCTCATTGCGGCGGCGCTCGGCTGGATGCTCGACTCCTTCGACGTGATGCTCTATGCCCTGGTCCTGGCGTCGATCATGCCGGACCTCGGTCTCTCCAAGGAAGTCGCGGGACTCCTCGGCTCGGTGACGCTCCTGGCCGCCGCTGCCGGCGGGATCGCGTTCGGCGTCATTGCCGATCGTTTCGGCCGGACGCGCGCGCTGATGGCGAGCGTCCTGATCTACTCGGTGTTCACGGCGGCATGCGGCCTCGCCCAGAGCGCCGTGCAGCTCGCGGTGTTCAGGATCCTGCTCGGGATCGGTATGGGCGGCGAGTGGGCGAGCGGCGCCGCGCTGGTATCCGAGACCTGGGCGACCGAACACCGTGGCAAAGCGCTCGGCCTGATGCAGAGCGCGTGGGCCATCGGCTACGCATCCGCGGCTCTGGTGACGATGATCGTGCTGCCTCGCTGGGGCTGGCGCGCCGTCTTTCTGATTGGCATCCTGCCGGCGTTCCTGACGCTGTGGGTCCGCGCCCGCGTCGAGGAACCGAAGATCTGGCGCGACGCGCCTGCCGCCCGCGGCTCTCTGAGGACCATTCTCAGCGGAGGTCTGGCGCGACTCACCATTCCCCTCACCATCATGAACGCCTTCACGCTCTTCGGCTGGTGGGGCTTCAACCTGTGGCTCCCCGGCTATCTCTCGCTCCCGGTGTCCGCGGGCGGAATGGGTTTCTCGGCGGCCACGATGTCGTGGTTCGTGATCGCCATGCAGGTGGGGATGTGGTTCGGGTACGTGACGTTCGGCTTCGTCAGCGACGTCGTCGGCCGCAAACGCACCTACATCGTCTACACCTGCACCGCGGCGGTCTTGATCTTTCTCTACATCTCGATCCGTCAGCCGGCGGCCCTGCTGATCCTCGGCCCGTTCGTGGCGTTCTTCGCGACCGGTTTTTTCAGCGGATTCGGGGCGGTCACCGCCGAGATCTACCCGACCGAGGTCAGGGCGTCGGCGCAGGGATTCACCTACAATATGGGCCGCGTCACGAGCGCGCTGGCGCCGTTCGTCGTGGGGTCGCTGGCGCAGAAACACGGTTTCCAGGCGGCCCTGTCGCTCACGTCTATTGCGTTTCTCCTGGCCGCGGCGACCTGGACCTGGATCCCCGAGACCAGAGGACGGCCGCTGAAGTGATACCGGCGTCCGGCTGGGCGGAATTTGGCATTTGCCTTATTTATCAGGCGCGTCCGCGACGTCCTGCGCCCCCGAAGTGGGTCAATTATGTTGAAGGGCTCCAAGCCTGCAGTAGTCAAGAAGATACAGCCGGTGAGCATTCACGGCCAGATCTCCCTCGATGTATACGTCTTCGATCCTGACGATCCGCAGGGACAGGTTTCGCTGGCGCGCATGGGCCCTGAAGCCGTTCCCAGGAACCTCGAGCCGGGCGATTCCGTGGATCTCCACTACACGCTTGGGGTGGTTACCCAAATAACCAGGCGGGTCTGATCGGCGAAGGCTCCCCTTCTGACCTTGTGCAGGGGCGGGAATCGCTGTAAACTATTGAAGCTTCCCCCCTTTGCAGGAGTTTCCCCCATGTTCGTGGAGAGCAGCCGGCGAGGCTTTGCCGTGCCCAATGCACGTCGGGGGAAGTCCGCCCGCCGCCCGCGCGGCGGCGTGAGGGGAATGGCGTCGGCCTTCGTGGTCGCCGCCGCGCTGGGGACGTCGGCCGTCGCCCTCTCCGCTCAGTTTCCGGCTCCGGCACGGCCTCCCAGGATCCCCGCGGAGACGGTCACACCGCAGGACGGCCGGGCTGTCGTGCAGCTCCCGTCGGCGCGAAGCATCCTCGACCGGCACCTGGCGGCGATCGGCGGACGACAGGCCGTGATGAGCCACAAGTCGACGCATGCGAGCGGCACCCTCTCGATGCCTGCCGCGGGTGTCACCGGGGCGGTCGACATTTACGGAGCGCACCCGAACCGGACGCTGCTGAAGGTCTCGCTCGGCGGGGTCGGCGAAGTGCTCGAGGGGTTCGATGGGACCCACGGGTGGAGCATCTCCCCGATGACCGGACCGATGCTGCTGGAAGGCAAGCAGCTCGACGAGAAGAGGTTCGATTCGGAGTTCTACGGCGAGCTGCGCGGCGACACGCGGTATCAATCGCTGACGACGCTCGAGCAGGTCGATTTCGAGGGTCGCCGCTGCTACAAGGTTCGGCTGGTTCGCAAGACCGGCGGCGAGGACATCGAGTTCTACGACGTCGCGACCGGTCTGAAGGCGGGCAGCATCACGACGCGTGAGACGCAGATGGGGACGGTCACGGGCACGACCGTCGAGACCGATTACAAGAAGTTCGGCAATCTGCTGCAGCCGACGACGGTGCGCAGCCAGGTGGGCGGAATCCAGCAGGTGATCACGATCAGCTCGATCGAGTACGACCAGGTGCCCGCCACCATCTTCGAACTGCCGGCGGGCATCAAGGCCCTCTTGAAGTGAAGCCTTCGAGATGTTCATGGCGGCGGACCGCGGCCCTCGCTGCGATCTGCGCCGCCGTATTGGGCGTCCAGCTCGCGGCGCAGGTGCCGCAGGGCGTCGAAACTTTCGATGCCGTCTGGAAGATCGTGCGCGACTCGCATTTCGACAGAACGCTGAACGGCGTCGACTGGCAGGCGGTGAACAACGAGCTGCGGCCGAAGGCCGCTGCCGCGCGCACGGTCGGGGATCTCCGGGCGGTGCTTCGCGACATGCTCGGCCGCCTCGGACAGTCGCACTTCGCGGTGCTGCCGGCGTCGGCAGACAACGCGGCCGACGCTCCGCGTGACTCGAGCGGAACACCGGGATTCGACGTCCGCCTCGTCGGCAGGGATCTTCTCGTGACCGAGGTGGATGCGCTGGGCAGCGGCGCCCTGGCTGGCGTGCGCACCGGCTGGAAGGTCAAGTCGATCGACGGCGCCGCCGTCTCGACGTTGCTCGCTGCGCTGCCCGACACACTGGAGCCGCGCCTGCTGCAGGTCGAGGCGTGGCGGCTGGCGCACACGCGCCTGCGCGGTCCGGCCGGCTCGCGTGCCGCGCTCTCGTTCGAGGATGGAGCGGGCGCCACCGTCGATCTGCCGGTCGAACGCCGTCTCGAGCCCGGACAGCCGGTCACGGTCGGAAACCTCCCGACGATGTTTGTCCGGGTGCGATCGCAGCGGGTCGAAACACCGCAGGGGCACGCTGCCGGCGTGATCGCGTTCAACGTCTGGATGACCGCCGTCGATCCGCTGTTCCAGAAAGCGGTCGACGACTTCCGCGAGACCGACGGGATCGTCATCGATCTTCGCGGCAATCCCGGGGGCCTCGCGGCGATGCTGATGGGGATTTCGGGTCACTTCATCGACGAGCGCAAAGCGCTCGGGGTGATGAAGACGCGCGACAACGAGCTTCGCTTCGTCGTCAACCCGCGGCGCGTGAACGCCCGCGGCGAGCGCGTGCAGCCGTTCGCGGGGCCGGTCGCGATTCTCGTCGACGCGTTGAGCGGCAGCGCGTCCGAGTGTTTTGCCGGCGGCATGCAGTCGCTGGGACGGGTGCGCGTGTTCGGTCAGCGCAGCATGGGACAGGCGCTGCCCGCGTTGTTCGCGCGGCTGCCCAATGGCGACGTGCTGATTCATGCGTACGGGGATTTCGTCACCGCGGACGGCACCCGGCTCGAGGGCCGTGGCGTCGTGCCTGACGAGCCGGTGGCGCTCGACCGCAGTCAGCTGCTGGCTGGCCGGGATCGGACACTCGACGCGGCCCTCGCCTGGTTCGACAGCCTGGCGGCGGCACGCACGGAACGGAGCCGCTGAGGGGTCCTCGCACGAAATATTGCGCTGGCGGGTGGGCGTCTGCTAGACTCAAGATACCTACGCGAAGTTAGTTTTCCAGCCACACCACACAGGAATTTCCGGGAGCAGTGAATGGAGCAGCGCCGGCTGCGTCTGGGCGACATTCTCGACGACTACTGTCCGCGCGAGCGACGCGTCACGAATCACGCGGTTGTCGCCATGATCGAAGAAGACGTCAAGCAGACTCGTTGCACGACATGCGATTCGGAGCATGCCTATAAGGGCGCGCGTGTGCCGAAGCGTCGAAAGAAGGAAACGCCATCGGCCCTCTACAAGGAGGTCCTGGCCGGCATGCCGGAAGTCGAGGAGGCTCCGGCGCTCGCCGCCGCGCTTCCAGCCGTCGCGGCCGCCGGCGCACTCCCCTCGCTGCCTGCTGTACTGATCGCGCAGGTCGAGCCCGCGCCTCCCGCGAGCCCCGGTGAAGACCTGGCGCCCGCATTTGCAACCGAGGCGGTGGCTGGCCACGCTGACGCCGACGAGCCATCGGGCGATGTTCCGGTCGTCGATGGGCCGGTGCACCGGCCCCTGATACGCGCGACGCTGCCGCGTCCCGAGGGTCAGAAGGACGCCCGTCCCGTACCCGATTTCACCGCCCGCCACGTGCCGGCGCGCGGAAGCAACCACGGTGGGTTCCGCGGCGGCGATCGCATGCGGATGCGTGGAGGCGGCGGGAACGGCAACGGCAACAGCTTCGGCAGCGGGAATCGTCCTCAGAGCGGTTCGCGCTTCCAGAGCAACCGCTCGGGCGGGTCTGGTCGGCAGCCGATGGGGCGCGCCGGCGGATCAGGGTTCCGCAACGGAAACGCCAACGGCAACAAGCGAGGCCGCGGCTCGAGAGGGTAACAGGCTCGGCCCGCGCTGTCCTCCGCCCGCGGTCGCGGGCTTTCAGTTTTCGCTCCTCCCTCCCGGCGAATCCCTGTTAGATCTATCGCTGTACGTCCTCCATCGAAGGGACTCGAATGACTGATCTCAACGGGAAGCACGGACTGATCGTCGGTGTCGCCAACAAGCGGTCCATTGCGTGGGCAATCGCCGAGGCGGCATCGCGGGCCGGCGCCCGGCTGGCCGTGACGTATCAGGGCGAGCGTCTCGAGGAGAATGTTCGCGAGCTCTCGGCCTCGCTCCAGAATCCGCTCATCCTGCCATGCGATGTCACGAGCGATCAGCAGATCGCCGACGTCTTCACGCGCATCGGTCAGGAGTTCGGCGGCCTCGACTTCCTCGTGCACGGCGCCGCGTACGCTCCGCGCGAGGAGCTCGCCGCCGGGTTTCCGTTCGTGCAGACTTCGCGCGCCGGGTTCAACCTCACGCTCGACGTGAGCGCGTATTCGCTCATTGCATTGACGCGCGGTGCGGTGCCGCTCATGGAGTCCCGCGGCGGCGGCAGCATCGTCACGCTCACCTACCTCGGCAGCGAGCGCGTCTTCCAGAATTACAACGTGATGGGTGTTGCCAAGGCCGCGCTGGAGGCGTCGGTGCGCTACCTTGCCGCCGATGTTGGTCAGAAGAACATCCGCGTGAATGCGATCTCCGCCGGCCCGATCAAGACGCTGGCGGCGTCCGGGATTTCCGGGTTTTCGAGCATTCTCCAGGTCTACCGTGACCGCGCACCGCTGCGGCGGAACGTTGATACCGCCGAGGTCGCAGCTGCCGCGATGTTCCTGCTCGGCCCCGCCGGGCGCGGCGTGACCGCGGAGGTGCTCATGGTCGACGCGGGTTATCACGCCACGGGCATGTAGCTTGCTCCTTCCCGGCCAGCGCCTGGGCCGGATCGGGACGAACCGCCGGCCGGTCCCTGGAAGTTCGGAGGCAGTTCGATGAAGAGATACAACCCGCTCACCGCATTCCTGCTGGTTCTCACGCTGCTCGCACCCCCGCTCCTCACCGCCTGCGGCAAGAGCGTCGGCGAAACGATCGACGATGCGACGATCACCACGCGTGTGAAGACGTCACTGCTGAACGATCCGGAGGTCGGCGGGCTTCGCATCGACGTCGACACTTTCAAAGGCGTGGTCACGCTGTCGGGCCGGGTGAAGTCGAAGGAAGAAGAAGCCAAGGCGGTTGCGCTGGCGCGGAAGATCGGCGGGGTCTCCGACGTCAAGTCGACCTTGCAGATACAGCAGTAGCGGTTCAGGGGTTCAGAGGTTCAAAGGTTCAGGGGTTCAGAACCAGGACTCTGGACCTGAACCTCTGAACCCCCTGAACCCAACTGAACCTCCTGAACCCTGGTCACCATTCCTCGACGCGAATCCTCGCCGGTTCGATTCCGATCTCCATCAGCATCCGCGGCACCTCGTCCACCATCGTGGCCGGCCCGCACACGAAGCAGAGCGTCGCGGGATCCTCGACGAGCGGCACCAGCTGGTCGCGCGTGATTCGTCCGCGTCGTCCCTTCCACCGCGTTGGGATCTCGCGCGTCGCGTTGAGCGCCAGATCGAGACGGCCTTCGCGCGCGTAGCGCTTCATCTCCGTCAGGTACGCGAAGTCGGCTGTCGTCCTGGCGCTGTAGAGAAGATGCAGGCGGCCGGTGACGCCGGCCTGGAACGCATGGCAGATCATCGATCGCAGCGGCGCGATGCCGGTGCCGCCCGCGACGAAGAGGAACTGGCGCTCCGGTGGACTGCCGGGAAATGCAAAGGTGCCGATGGGACCTTCGACGGCGAGCCGCGATCCACGACGCAGCGCCGCCAGGTGCGTCCCCCACCTGTCCGATTCCAGCTTCAGCAGGAACTCGAGATACCCATGCGCCGTGGTCTCCTCGGGCGCGGAGGCAATGGAGTAGGGGACGCGGGCGGCCGCCCCGGGCAGACCGAGCAGGGCGGCCTGGCCGGCGGCATAGGTGAACGTCGTTCCGTCCAGCGACAGCCGGATGATTCGCGTGGAAGGCGTGGCGCGCCTGGCGCTGAGGACCGGAAGGACGCGGCTGATCAGAACGGGTTGATGGTACTCGGAAACCCGGGCTCAGTGCAGCCCGCTGGCGGTGCGCTTGTCGGCGTCGCTGACGCCGGAGGTCACCCCTGACAGCTCGGACTGATTGCGCGCCGAACGGCCCGAGCGCCGCTTGCGGGTCGCCTTGTCCTGATACATGCGATTGTCGGCGGTCGCGAGCAGCGTCTCGTACGACTCGCCGTCGTTCGGAAACACCGCGGTGCCGACGCTGATACCCAGCTGCAGCCGCTTGCCGGGCCGCGCCTCGAAGTACAACGCGTCCACACCCTGCTGCAGCTCGAGCCGCTTCAGCTCGGCCTCCTCCGCGCTGCAGCCCGACAGGACGACGATGAACTCGTCGCCGGCGTAGCGTACGCAGATGTCGTAGGGCCGGATCGCGGCGCGCAGCACGCGCGCGACTTCGCAGAGCGCGCGGTCGCCGACGTGGTGGCCGTGGCTGTCGTTGATCTCCTTGAAGTTATCGAGGTCCATGACCATGAGCGACAGCTCGGACTTCAGCCGCTCCGCGCGCGCGAGCTCGCGGGTCAGGTGCATGAACAGGAACCGCGTGTTCGGCAGTCCGGTCAGCGGATCCGTCAGCGAGTCCTCCTGGGTCTGCTCGAACAGCATCGAGTTGTTGATGACCGCCGCCGCCTGCTCCGAAACCCGATCGAGCAGCCGGCGATGGTCGTCGCGGTAGAACGCGGCATCGAGGTGATAGACCGAGAGGGTTCCGATGAACCGCTCGTTGAAGAGGAGCGGACAGACCAGCGCCGACTGCAGGTGCGTCGGAGTGTCCAGCCCCGCGGCCTCGAGATCGGCGCTCGGACGCGCGTTGACCAGCGGCCGCCGGTTCCTGGCGACCCATCCGGTCAAGCCTTCACCGGACCGTACGGTGACCTGCTGGATGATGTCGGCGTCGGTGCCGGTCGCGAAGCGGCAGCGCAGCGTGTCCGTGTCCTCGTCGAACAGGAACAGCGCGGCGCACGAGAACGGCACCAGGTTGCTCAGCTTCGCCGAGATGAGCGCCATCGTGTCGGCCACGCCCAGGCTCGTGCCCATTGCCTGCGCGATCTCGTACAACGCGTAGATCTCGCGGTGCGCGAGCGCGATGTCGTCGAACACGTTCTTCTTGCTCGGCTCGGGCGTCAGGCCTGTGGCGGGCTGGCCCAGCGTCGGTTCGGCCTGCGGCGCAGGCTTGCGAATCGACTGCTCGAGTCTCGCGGCCTCCGCCTGGAGCACGGGAAGCTGCTCGATGAACGTCGACACGACCGTGGGGTCGAGTCCTTTGCCGGCTTCCTGCTGCAGGAGGCCGATCGCGGCCTCGAAGCTCATCGCCTTGTGGTACGGCCGCTCCGCCATCAGCGCGTCGAAGTAGTCCACCACCGACAGGATGCGGGCGCCGAGCGGAATCTCGTCACCGCGAAGGCCCGCCGGATAGCCTTTGCCGTCCCACCGCTCGTGGTGGCTCAGGATCAGCGGCGCGACCGGATACGGGAACGGCACCGAGCTGACGATGTCGGCGCCGACCTTCGGATGCGCGCGAATCTTCTGGAATTCCTCCGGCGTCAACGGCCCGGGCTTCGAGAGGATGTGCTCGGGCACCGCGAGCTTGCCAATGTCGTGGAGGAGCGCCGCAGTCTTGACGCCCTGAATCTCGTTCTCGGTCATCCCGAGGGAGCGGGCGACGGCGGTGGCATAGAGCTGCACGCGGCGGATGTGCGACTGCGAGGTCTGGTCCTTCGCATCGATCGCCAGCGCGAGCGCCTCGATCGTCGCCAGGTGCAGGTCCGCCATCTCCCGCACGTGCCGCTGCTCGTCGTCTATCCGGCCGAGATAGACCTTGTAGGTCCGGTAGGTGAGATAGAGCGGCGCGGTCGCGAGCACCGCGAGCCAGTGCGCGTGGTCGAGGACCATCCACGTCGACAGCGCGGCCACGCCGGCGCCGACGAAGTAGCTGGGCGCGCTCCACAGGAAGTTCTCGTGCCAGATCCGAAAGATCGACTGTCGCGTGGTCAGGGCGATGGCGGTCGCGATCGCGAGCGTGTTGACGACGAAATAAACGGTTCCTGCGCCCACGAGCGGCTGCGGAATGTGCGCCCAGTCGAAGGAGCCGGGCACGCCACCGAGGTACTCGTAGGCGCGTCCCGCGAGCTGCACCGTCACCACCAGGCACGCCATGCTGAAGAGCGTCCGATAGGTGGGGTTGCGTTCCTTGATTCGGAACGTGCACTGGCTGTACGCGCTCGCGGCCGCCACCACCATCGTCTCGTTGGGACCGAGCAGCAGGAGCGAGGCGAAGTCGACGGCGTACGAGACGGACATGGTCGATCCCCCGCGAACGATCGGGAGGTTGACCTTGAAGACAGAAGTGATCGAGGAGAGCGTGAGCAGCAGCAGGAACAGCCACGGCGTCCTGAGCGTCTCCACCGGAAAACACACGACGAAGAGCGCCGCCCCGAGGGCGATCATTCCTCCGACGAAGAGCCGCGCCAGGGGCGGCAGACCTTTCATGCGAAGAACCCCAGGTTCATGATTCGTTCCGACGACGACCCGCGGTCGCCCGGAGGCGCCGCCGGGCCGGCCGTTGCGCAGGCCCGGCCCAGACGACCGTTTGCGCCGGCGATGCCGCTACCCCGGTCAGCCCGCCGGCGTCACCATCGAAGCATCCCGCCAGGAGACACGAGTCCGTGAACATCGTGCAGTCCGTACCCGCGTCGCAGGCAGGCGGGTCGGCCGGCACGGCGTTCTCCGCGGTCACGGCCTCCAAGGCCACAATCGCCTCCGACAGTCCCACCAGGTCGCGGGCGAGCTCGACGGCGACCCGTGCGTCGAGAAATCCCGCTCCCTGCGCCAGCGCGCTGTAGTCCGCGTGCCGCTCCGCCGACGCCTGCAGGACGCCCTTCACCGCAGACGGCGTCAGCGACGGGTTGGCCTGCAGCATCAGAGCGACGGTTGCGGCAACCACCGGCGCCGCCATGCTGGTGCCGCTGAGGCTCAGATAGGGTGGCGTCTCGGTCCCCACCGTCCCCCACAGCCGCGCCGCGGGCCGCGTCAGGTAGAGCGTGCTCCCGGCATCCGCCAGCGATTCCGTCCCGACGCCGGGGGCCACCACATCCGGCTTCTGCACCAGGTCGATCCGGCTCGGACCGAGCGAACTGAACGGGGCGACCGTGTCGTCGCGGCGATCGATCGTGCCGTTGTGACTGGCCGCGCCCACAGTCAAGACCCATGGCGCGTTGCCGGGCGACGTGATGCCGCCGAGCTGAACCTGCCCCTTGTCGTTCCGGCCCAGATTGCCCGCGGCCGTGACCACGACGATGCCGGCGTCGACCGCCCGCTTGGCGGCCAGCGTCAGCGGATCCGTCTCGAACGACTCGTACACCCCGGCGGCCACCGACAGATTGATGACCCGGATGTTGTAGGCGGCGCGCTGTTCGATCGCATAGTCGATCGCGGCGATCGCACTGCTGATGAAGCCGTCGCCGAGCTCGTCCAACGCGCGCAGCACGATCAAATGCGCGCCCGGCGCGATGCCGCGGCGGGCTCCGCCGGAGTCGTAGCCGTTGCCGGCGATGATGCCCGCGACGTGCGTGCCGTGGCCGTAGCCGTCGTGCGGTTGCGCCGCAAAATCCACGAAGTCGACGAACTGCACGATGCGGTTCGCGCCGAGGTCGTCGTGTGCCCGCGTGACGCCGGAATCGATGATCGCGACCCCAATCCCGCTGCCGTCGACGCCAAGGTTCTCTGTCACCCATCGGGCGCCGATCGTCGCGCCGGTTCGCTCCAGGGTGCCGTGGAGGCGGCGGTCGGTGCTGACCCGCTGCACCGGCGCTGCGCTCGCGAGCGCGTCCAGGGACGTGTCGGGCACCTCGGCGACGATCGCCCCGATCCCGGTCAAACGCCTGCCGCTGCGGCCGCCGAGCCGCGCGACGAGGGTTTCAACCGCGGCGGGGTCGGTGGTCCGGACGATCACTCTTGCCATGTGCCGGGGCGCCGGGGAGCGCTGCCGGAGGGCCGGATCAAGCCTCGCGACCGGGCCAGCCTGCGGCGCCGCTGCCGCCCACACAGGGGACAACAGCGAGAGGAAGGCACCCAGTGCGTAGACAGATCTGGCCATAGGCGGATCGAGTCACGGGCGGCTGTGCAATTCGACTGCCGCGTGCAGTTCTGCGGCTTTTTGTGATTGTCAGCCGAAAATCGCAGGTCCGCTGCCCCAGGACCTTACAATTTCGCGCACTTGTGTTCCAGCCCGGGACACTTCGGGCGAGTGGCCCATTGGAGACGGGCCTCCCCCCGCGCTACTTGCCGCGATTCTTGGCGCCCGCAGCCGTCGCGTCCAGCCCGTACTCGACGATCTTCCGGTAGAGCGTGCCGCGGCTGATTTCGAGCACGCTCGCGGCCTGTTTCTTGTTCCAGTTGACGCTCTCGAGCACGCGAACGATGTGGGAACGCTCGGCCTCGGCGAGCGTGGGGAGGCGCTCGCGCGTCGCCTCCAGGGGTGTCTCCGAAGCGTGGAGGAACTCGATGTCGCCGGGGCGGATCACCCGGCCCGGGGAGGACAGCGCGGCGCGCGACACCGTGCTCTCGAGCTCGCGGATGTTCCCGGGCCAGTGATACTGCATCAGGAGGTCGATGCCCTCCTTCGAGAACGATTTGCCGTCGAGCGTCAGGCCGTTCGCGGCGCAGTACCGGGCCAGGAACCGTTGCGCGAGGACTGGAATGTCGGTCGCGCGCTCGCGCAGCGAGGGCAGGCGGATCGAGAACGCGTTGACGCGATAGTAGAGGTCCTCGCGGAACCGCGAGTCGCGCACGAACTGTTCGAGCGGACGGTTGGTCGCAGAGATCAGCCGGAAGTTGACGTCGATCGGCGTGTTGCCGCCGAGCCGCTCGAACCGGCGCTCTTCGAGCACGCGGAGGAGCTTGGCCTGCGCGATGAGCGACATGTCGCCGATCTCATCGAGGAACAGCGTGCCGTTGTTCGCCAGCTCGAGGCGACCGGGCTTGCGATCGTGCGCGCCCGTGAAGGCGCCTTTCTCGTAGCCGAAGATTTCCGACTCGAACAGCGTGTCGGGGAGCGCCGCGCAGTTGACCGCCTGGAACTTGTTGGTGCCGCGTCGGCTGAGCTCGTGGATCATCCGCGCGACGACTTCCTTGCCCGATCCCGTGGGCCCGAGAATCAGCACCGAAATATCGGACTTTGCCGCGGTGCGGATCCACTCGAACACGACGAGCATCTTCTCGTCGCGCCCGATCATCTCGCGGAACCGCTGCACGGCGGGCGATC
>Ga0075423_10001539_pt1 | contig 20357 bp, 24 predicted proteins | sample SoiMethybrSBSTD2_FD_80114 | JGI IMG/M metagenome (GOLD analysis project Ga0075423, IMG submission 80114) | Bulk soil microbial communities from a Populus tree surrounding site in Tennessee, USA - Soil MetaG P. TD hybrid SBSTD2 | ecosystem: Environmental > Terrestrial > Soil > Tree plantation...
GTAGACGATGGCCCGCACCGAGTCGTCCTTCGAGAGCCGCTCGGTGACCATCGCGATCTCCGACCACATCGCGAGGCTGATGGCGTTGCGCATCTTGGGCCGGTTGAACACGACGGTCGCGATTGGACCGTCCTGCTCGACCAGGATCTGGTCGCTCATGTGGTCGCTCCCTTGGGCGGGCTGGGGGTCACGCGCGAGTAGTCTAGCGGACGGCCGGGGGGACTTCAACCGTGTCCGGGCTTATTTGGCGATGATTTACCCGCTGCGGTAGGATCGAATCATGAGCTCGGTCGTCCGCCGGTGCCGCCCATGATGCTCGCTATCTTCGGGATCGCGGCGGCGGTGGTGTTCAGCGTCCTCCTGGGGGTCGTCCACGTTGTCTCGGAGCGGCAACAGCAACGTCGCGTCCAGCGGCAGTGGGAAGAGCGGGAGCGCTCCCTCAACCGCAAGCCCTGACCGCCGGCGGGCCTACCCTCTCCGATCGAAGGCGCCCTTCACCCGCTGGACGAGCTGCCGGATCTCGTCCAGATGACCATCCTGCTCCAGGACCGCGAGGCCGATCCCCGGCTCGCGATGCACCACGTTGCCTCTCCGGAAGAGGACGAAGTACCCCTCCGTCCCGCGCTCGATCCACTCGACCACGAAGTCACCCCGGGTCTCCGAGATCGCCCGGCGCAGATTCATGGCCGCCGACTCCTCCCGCGAAGGCCACAGCTGCTCTTGCATCACCAATCCCCTCGCTGGGCGGAATCTATCAAGTTCCGCCGGTGCGGAGTAGGGCGGGACGTTACGGTAACGCAACCTACGACGTCAAGCCCCTCCCGGCCCGGCGCGCTCGAACCAGCGCCGCCGGGCCGGCACCGACACCCATTCGAGCCGCGGCCACCAGAGGCCGGTGAGCCGGCCGCCGTAGACGCATCCGGTATCGAGGCCCTTGCACAGCGGGAGGTCGACCTTTCCCCGCTGCGCCCAGTGCCCGAAGATGACGGTCTCCGGGCCTGGCCAGAAGTCGAACCAGGGCCGGCCGTCGACAGTGCGGATCTCGGTAAGCTCGGTCCGCGTGCACTGTTCGGGACGCTTGCCCGGCGCGATGCCCGCGTGGACCAGGATGTAGCCGTCCTCCCGGATGAACAGCGGGCGCGACTCGAGCCAGGCCAGCCATTGTCCCAGGGAGTCGCCGAGCTGCTGCCGGACCACGTCGAGGGTCGCCGACCGCTCACCCTCGAGCAGCGCCACCTCGTGATTGCCGATGACCGCCCGGGCGTCAAGGCGGCGCGCGAGCTCGAGGACGCCGGCGCTGTCGGGCCCGCGGTTGATCAGATCGCCGCAGAGCGCGAGACGATGCCGACCCGGGTCGAATCCCGCGACCTCGAGGAGGTCGCGCAGCTCGGCGGCGCAGCCTTGCACGTCACCGACGAACAGCACGTGTCGCATGCCATCGTGATAGCACGCGAGCGGGCTCGCGGCGAGTCGATCACTTCTTGAACACCTGCTCGGGCTGGACCGTGACCGCGCCGTTGATCGCCTCGCCCGCCGCCGCGTCCGGCCGCGCGGTGCGGATCTCGAGGGCACGCGCCCGCTCGCCCGACCCGCTCACGCATCCGAGGCACCCGACGCCAACGACGACCGCCATCACGACTCCGCCGATGTTCATGGCCGTCCTCCTCCGAGACTGGTGAGGGTGGCGAGACTGGCGGACACCGCCGCAATCCCGATGCCAGGACGATTCGGCGACAATCCGGCCTTCGCGATCGAGAAGAGGTGGCTCCGCGCCTGCCCACCGCTCGGCGCGGAAGGAACTACCGGGTAAACAAGGCCGCGCTCAAGCGGGGCGGCGGGCGGGGCCGGCCGGCGATTTGGTGGCGGCGGGAGGACTCGAACCTCCGACACGGGGCTTATGAGACCCCTGCTCTGCCACCTGAGCTACGCCGCCTTGGTAGGAACTACGCGCAGTTGCAGGGCGGAATACTAACACGCCCGGCTGCGGCCACGTCCCGAATTGTGCCCGGCCGCGCTGGACAACCGCGGCGGAGGCCCCGCCGTCGGCGGGGAGGCGTCAGGAGACGACCGAAGACGTGGGGCGCGCGAGGCAGCGCTCCACCATCTGGCGGAGCTCGGCGGCGGGCAGCGGCTTCGTCAGGACGGGCGCGGCCAGACGCATGAGGAAGTTCGCGTACTCCGGCGTGTAGCCGCGCTGGAGCGAGAAGATGACCGGCGGGATGGCGCCGCGGCAGGCTTCCTTCAGCATCTGGTAGAAGGCGGGGCCGTTGATCCCCGGCATCTTGAGGTCGGCCAGCACGAGGTCGTAGTTGTGCTGGGCGAGCAGCGTGACCACCTCGGCCTTGCTCGCCGCGGAGTCGACCACGTGGCCGGTCTCCCCGAGCGCCTTGATCGAGGCGGCGCGCTCGCGCTCGTCGTCGTCGACCACCAGGATGCGGCGGCGCGGGCTCGGATCCGGACTCACCGGGGCGCCAGATGGCCCGGCGCGCCACGCTGGGTGCCGAAGCGGTAGAGGAGCTCGTCGGCGGCGCGCGTCATCTGGCTCGCGATCGTCTGCACCGCGTCGTGGAGCTCGTCACGCTGGGCTCGGAGGGTCTCGTTGTCCTCCTCGAGCCGGCGCAGCTCATCCGCGAGCACGGCCCGCTCGCGCTCGAGCGTCTCCGTCTCCGCGTGGATGGAGCCCGCCGCCTCGAGCCATCCGCCCAGCGTCTGCAGGAGGTGCCGGCCCTCGTCGGACCAGCGGGTGATCTCCTCGCTCACCGAGCCCGGGGAGCCCGGCACGCTCCCACTCGCACGGGCGCCGACGGTCGGCGCCTCGGCGGGACGCCGGCGGCACGAGAGGTCGCGCCGCACTCCGGTCGGAGTCAGATCGAGGACGGCGAAGATCCGCGAGTAAGGCAACCCGGCGGCCTGGTTCGCCTCGTGGACCCACTGCGGCTGCTCGGCCCCGAACAGGCAGAGGCCCCGCGCCTCCGCCGGAAACACCGCGCTGCTGATGTAGCGCACGCGCTTCCCCGAGCCCTTCAGACGCGCGCAGACGCCCGCGAGTCCCTTCAGCTCGGTCCGGAAGCGCTCCGGAGGTATCTGGCTCAGGTCACGCTCGACCGCGAACAGTGGCATTCGTTGATCTCCTCGTGACGCCACCCGGCGTCCCGCGCATCGTAGGCGTCGGAGCGTGGAATCGTCAAGCTCGCCCACGGGCCGTGGAAATGCGGGAAGGCTCGCATCCGCGCGCGAATCACCGCGCCGGACGTGACCACCGCGCGCGCCGCCGCGTCGCGGCCGCGCCAGACCTGCGCGTTCGCATCGTCGCGACCGCGAAGCCGCATCAGCACGTGCAATTCTCGTGTTGTGGACGAGTGGGGATAAGTGGATAAGTGGCCTCGCGGGGCCAATTTGGCGTGGACAGCCAAGACCCCTTTGCTATAATCCCGGCCGAGCGTAACGAGCTTCACGTCTGGAGGAGTCGCATGATCCGCCTCGGAAATCGCCCGTGGATCGAAGCAGACGAGCAGCCGCTGGTGGGCCTGGCCGATGAAGAGGTCGAGGAGGAAGACGACGACGAGGACGCGGAGGACGACGACCTCGACGAGGACGACGACGTCGATGACGACGACGAGGACGACTTCGACGATGACGACGACTTCGACGACGACGACCTAGACGACGAGGACGAAGACGACGACGCGGAGGACACCGAGGACGACGCAGATGAAGACGAGGGCTAGGCGCAGTTACTGACCTGTAGGCCTCCCAGGAGGGTGACGATGGCGCTGATGAGCACCGAAGGTTGGCTGTTCCTCTTGCGATGGATCCACTTCCTGGCGGGAATCACTTGGATCGGCCTGCTCTACTATTTCAACCTCGTTCAGGTCCCCTTCTTCGCCGAGACCGAGCCCGGCGTACGCTCGGGGGCCCAGCAGAAGCTCCTGCCGCGGGCGCTCTGGTGGTTCCGGTGGGGCGCCATGATCACGTTCCTGTCCGGCTGGCTCTATCTCCTGCACTACTGGATCGGGATTCGCGGGATCCAGGACCCCGGCACCTGGAAGATCCTGCTGGGCGCCCTCCTCGGGTCGATCATGTGGGCCAACGTGTGGTTCGTGATCTGGCCCAAGAACAAGATCGTGATCCAGAACGCGCTCGACACCGCGGCGGGCAAGCCGGCCAATCCGGCCGCCGCCGCGGCCGGCGCCCGCGGGGGCCTCGCCTCCCGCACCAACGTCGTGCTGTCCGTCCCGATGCTGTTCTTCATGGGGTCGGCGAGCCATCTGGCCGGGCTGACGGTGGGGAAGTCCGGGCTCGTCTTCTGGATCGTGGCCCTCGCGATCATGGTGCTGGTGGAGATCAACGCCCTGGTCGGCACTCCGGGCCAGGGCGGGGCCAAGCCGCTCGCCACCATCAAGGGCACCCTCTGGTTCGGCTTCCTGCTGACGGTCGTCTACTACATCTGGTTCATGATCATGCAGTAGACCCGCGCGGCGCCGTCGCGCGCGCCCGTCAGGAGGCCAGGTCGGTCAGCAGCTCGGTCCGGCCTCCTGGGAGAGGCGGGCGCGCGCACGTGTCGATCCCCATGAAGCGGTCTAGCACCGGCTTGATCTCCTCCTTCTCGGCGATCTCGATGAACCGGATGGCGGAGCGCTCGCACGGCCCCGGCAGGAGCGGGCGCTTCTCGAAGACGAACGAAAGGTAGAGACCCACCTCCTCGCGGCGCCGCGCCTTCAGCGCGATCACCCGGCGGCGCCGCTCCTCGCGGACCTTCTCGTACCCGAAGAAGTTGACGACGTCTCCCAGCTTGATCGCCGGCGTCATTTCGCCGCGCGGCGCGGTCAAGGGACGCGCGAGCCCACGCTATTGAAGGCGTCCGACCCGTCGAGTAGACTTTCCATCTCAGGAGGACCGTCCGAATGTCGCAGCCGGTATGGCTCCGCATCGAGGGAGCCCGGCAGAACAACCTGAAGAACGTCTCCGTCGACATCCCCCACGACCGGCTCACCGTCGTCACCGGAGTCTCGGGATCGGGCAAGTCGTCCCTCGCGTTCGATACGCTCTTCGCGGAAGGCCAGTGGCGCTACATCGAGTCGCTCTCGACCTACGCCCGCATGTTCCTGGAGCGCCTCGACCGGCCCGACGTGGACCGCATCGAGCACATCCGCCCCGCGATCGCGCTGGAGCAGAAGAACCCGGTCCGGACCGCGCGCTCGACGGTCGGCACCGCGACCGAGCTGCACGACTACCTCCGCCTCCTCTTCGCCAAGATCGGCCGCGTCCATTGCCCGACGTGCGGGGCGCTCGCCCGGAGCGACTCGGCGGACCAGGTCGCCGACGCCCTGCTACGCGACCACCCGGGGGCTCGGGCGATGATCTGCTTTCCCCTGCCCGCCGCGTCGGCCCGCGATCCGCGCGCCCTCGTCGCGACCCTGCTGCAGCGCGGCTTCGCGCGCGTCAAGGCGGGGGACCTCGTGCTGGACCTGGCCGAGGCCCAGCGCGACCCAAGCCTCGTTCCGGCCAAGCTCGACGGAGCCCGCCTCGCGGTGGTGCTGGACCGGGTGGTGATCGGGCCGGACAGCCGCCGGCGCATCACCGACTCCCTCGAGACCGCGCTGGCCGAGGGAGAAGGCCGCGCCTCGGTGGACCTGCTCGAGCGGGGCGCGGTGCCGGTGAGCCGCGACTTCCACTGTCCGGCCTGCGGGGTCGCCCTGAGCCGCCCCCAGCCGCTGCTCTTCTCGTTCAACCATCCGCTCGGGGCCTGCCCGGAGTGCAAGGGCTTCGGCAACGTGCTGCGCTACGACGAGGCCCGGGTGGTGCCGGATCAGACGAAGAGCCTCGCCGACGGCGCGGTGGAGCCGTGGTCGCATCCCTCCGGCCGCTGGTACCAGAAGCAGCTCCTGAAGGCGGCCAAGAAGCGGGGCGTCGACACCACGGTCCCGTACGCGGCGCTGCCCGAAGAGGATCGCCGATGGGTCTACGACGGGGGCGGCGGCCTCACCGGCATCCGCGGCTTCTTCGAGGAGGTCGAGTCCTATCGCTACAAGCTGCACGTCCGCGTCTTCCTCTCGCGCTATCGCAGCCAGTCCCCCTGCCCGCGCTGCGAGGGGCGGCGGCTGCGTCCGGAGGCGCTCGCGGTGCGGGTCGGAGGCGCCAGCATCGCGGAGCTCGGGCAGAAGACGGTGGAGGAGCTCGACGCGCTCTTCGCCACCCTCGCGCTCACCGAGTGGGAGGCCACGGTGGCCCGCGACGTGCTGAAGCTCCTGCGGGCCAAGCTCTCGTTCCTGCTCCGCGTCGGCCTGGGCTACCTCACCCTCGCACGGCAGACCCGTACCCTGTCTGGCGGCGAGGCGCAGCGCATCAACCTCGCCAACCAGCTCGGCGCGCAGCTCACCGGCACCCTCTACGTGCTCGACGAGCCGTCGATCGGCCTCCACCCGCGCGACACCGCGCGGCTCGCCGAGCTGTGCCGCGAGCTGGCCTCCGGCGGCAACACGGTGGTGATGGTCGAGCACGATCGCGCCCTCATCGAGGTGGCCGACTTCCTGATCGAGATGGGCCCCGGCTCGGGAGAGCGCGGCGGCCGGGTGGTCTTCGCGGGCACCCAGGAAGAGTTCCGCCGGGACCCGCGCTCGCTGACCGCGCGTTACCTGAGCGGCCGCGACACGATCCCCTTGCCGCTCAGCCGGCGGCCGGGCCGTCGTGCCCTCGTGCTGGAAGGCGCGCGCGCCAACAACCTGAAGAACGTGACCGTGAAGATCCCGCTCAACACCCTGACCTGCGTGACCGGGGTCTCGGGCTCCGGCAAGTCCACCCTCGTGCACGACACGCTCTACCGCGCGCTCGCGCGCCACTTCAAGGTGGACTTCGCGGTGCCGGGCGCGCACGACGAGCTGCGCGGGCTGCAGCACCTGAAGGGCGTCCGGCTCATCGACCAGGAGCCCATCGGGCGCACCCCGCGCTCCAACCCGGTCACCTACGTGAAGGCCTTCGACGAGATCCGCCGGCTCTTCGCGAGCCTGCCCCGCGCCCACACCCTGGGACTCGGGCCCGGCGCCTTCTCGTTCAACGTGCCGGGCGGGCGCTGCGAGACCTGCGAGGGCGACGGCTTCCAGAAGCTCGAGATGTACTTCGTCGAGGACGTCTACGTGACCTGCCAGGAGTGCGAGGGGAAGCGCTACCGCCCCGACGTCCTCCAGGTCACCTACAAGAACCGCGACATCAGCCAGGTGCTGCAGCTCACGGTCGACGAGGCGGTCGACTTCTTCGCCTCCGAGCCGGTGCTGCAGCGGCGGCTCAAGATCCTGCGCGAGGTGGGCCTCGGCTACCTGCGCCTCGGGCAGCCCGCCACCACCCTGTCGGGCGGCGAGGCCCAGCGCCTCAAGATCGCGGCCGAGCTCTCCGCGCGGCTCACCACCGACCACCTCTTCATCCTGGACGAGCCGACCACCGGCCTGCACCTCGACGACATCCGCAAGCTGCTCGTGGTCTTGAATCGCCTCGTAGACGCGGGCAACACGGTCCTGGTGGTCGAGCACCACCTCGACGTCATCAAGACCGCCGACTGGGTCCTCGACCTGGGCCCGGAGGGCGGCGAGGCCGGCGGCGAGCTGGTGGCGGAGGGTACGCCCGAGCAGATCGCCCAGGTGAGCGGCTCCTACACCGGCAAGTTCCTCCGGGACCTCTTGCCGCGGGCGAACGGGCGGTCGGCGGCCGGACGAGGCTAGTGGACTACCACCACCTGCTCGAGGCGACCGGCACGGTGGTCTCGGGCCTGCTGTTCTACTCGCTCGCCTACGGCTGGTTCGCCTCCGACGACCCGCGCCGCCGCCCGCTCTGGGTCGCGGGGATGGGGCTGGCCTGGGGCGGCCTCGCGGTCGTGCTCATGATCTCCCGCATCAAGACCGTCGAGGGGATCTTCGTCGACGGCCGCGTGGTGCCGGTGGCGATCATCGGGCTCTTCGAGGGCGGATGGGCGGGGCTCATCGCGGCGCTGACCGCGTCGGGCTATCGAATTTGGATGGGCGGCAGCGGCGCGCCGGCGGGCGTGATCACGCTGCTGGCGGTGGCGGCGGCCGCCGCCCTCGCGCACCGCTGGGCCGCGGTCGCGGAGCGGGTTCGCTTCCGCCACTCCTTCGTGCTCTCGGTGGCCACGTTCTTCATCACCTTCGGCGGCTTCGGTCTGCTCGGGGAGCGGGGCCGCACGATGTTCGCCCGGGTGTGGCCGTCCTACCTGGCGCTGACCGTGGTGGGGATCCCGGCCATGGCGCTCCTGATGGCGAGCATCGTGGAGCGGCGGGCGCTCGCCCAGGAGCGGGAGCGCTTTCGCGCGGTGCTCGACGACGCCACCGACGCGGTGCGGGTGGTGGACGTGGAGACCCAGCGGATCATCGACTGCAACCGGGCCGACTGCACCCTGGCCGGCTTCTCGCGGCCCGAGCTCATGGCCCGTGGCAACCGCGAATTCTGGCCGGGCCCGGCCGGCGACGCCGAAGGCAGCGCGCCGCCGCCGCGTCCCGCCGACGACGGCTCGATCGCGCGCGCCCTCGGCGTGCCCTTCCGGACCGCGTCCGGGCGGCTCCTCGCGGTGGATTCGAGCCGCCGCGTCGTCGAGTACCAGGGCCGACGCTACGAGATCATCATCTACCGCGACGCCGCCGAGCGGCTGGCCGGCGAGGAGGCGCGGCGGGAGGCGGCCTCGCTCCGCTCGGTCAACCTGCTGGCCCAGGCCGCCGCCCACGAGATCAACAACCCCCTCGCCATCATCATGGGCTACGCGCAGATGCTGGAGGATCGCTTGCCCCCCGGCGGCGAGGAGAGCAACTGGGCGCACACCTGCAAGAACGCGGCGGTGCGCATCCGGGACGCGGTCGGGCGGCTGAGCCGCATCGTCCGGGTCGAGAGCACGCATCCCACCGGCACCGTCCCGCCGATCCTCGACATGGAGCGGTCGACCACCAAGCCTCCGAACGATGCCGGTCGCTAGTCCCGGCGCCCCGCCGGGACGCGTCTTCTACGGCTGGACCGTGCGCGGCGGCTGCTCGCGTCCTTCCCCTTCCCCTCGCCCACACCGCGAACGAGCACGCGGTCGCTTGACGCCCCCCGCCGCGCTCGCGTACAGTGGCGCGGCCTGATCCGGTCGATCGTCACGCGGTCATCGTCGAGGAGCGCTCCATGGCATCTCTCAAGGACAAGTACTGCATCGTCGGGGTCGGAGAGACCGAGTACAGCCGGCAGTCCGCGCGCAGCACCCGCGCGATGGCGGTGGAGGCGGTCCGCAACGCCATGCGCGACGCGGGCCTCGGCAAGGACGGGGTGGACGGGATGATGTCCTACCAGAGCGGCGACTCCGTCTTCTCCAACTTCGTGGCGCCCGATCTCGGTCTCCGGCTCAACTTCTACATGGACGTGTTCGGCGGCGGCTCGTCCACCGAGGCGCTGGTCGGCCTCGCGATGGGCGCCATCGAGGCGGGCATGTGCCACACGGTGGCGATCTTCCGATCCATGAACGGCTACTCCGACTTCCGCATCGGCGGCACCGGCGCCCGTGCGGCCCAGCCGGTGCGCGGCCTCGATCTGGCTCAGGTACCGTTCGGGATGCGGAGCGCGGGTCAGAACTTCGCCCCGACCTTCATGCGCCACATGTACGAGTACGGCACCACGTCGGAGCAGGTGGCCCACGTCCGCGTGGCCCACAGCAAGCACGCCTCCCAGAACCCGAAGGCGCTCCTCAAGGAGCGGGTCACGGTGGCCGACGTGATGGCCTCGCGCTGGATCTGCAAGCCGCTCCACCTGCTCGACTGCTGCCTCGAGACCGACAACGCCACCGCCTTGATCGTGACCAGCGCGGAGCGGGCGCGCGACCTGCGGCGCAAGCCGGTCTACATCATGGGAGTGGCCGGCCGGGTCAACAAGCCGCGTACCGACTTCCACTGGGCCCACGGGCCGATCACCCGGGTGGCGGGCTATCACGCCAAGGACATCGTGTTCGGCCAGGCCGGCATCAAGCCGGAGGACGTGCACGTCACTGGTTCCTACGACGCGTTCACCTTCACCACCATGCTCCAGCTCGAGGAGTACGGCTTCTGCAAGAAGGGCGAGGGCGGCCAGTACGTCTCGAGCGGCGTCATCGAGCTCGGGGGCAAGCGGCCCAACAACACCTCGGGCAGCCACCTGTGCGAGGGCTACACCCACGGCATCTCGATGGTGATCGAGAACGTGCGCCAGCTCCGCGGCCAGGTCGACGACTACTGCCCGGGCTGGGAGGACGGCAAGCACTCCTACGACTACTCCCCGGGCAAGTGCCGGCAGGTGAAGGACGCGCGCGTCACCATGAACCTCGGCTGGGCGATGCCGCCGACCGGCTCCGCCCTCATCATGAGGAACTAGCGATGGCCTCCGTCGAATACCGCGGCATGAACCTGGTGATCCCGGAGAACGACTCCGAGTGGCGCGAGCACTTCAAGCTCGCTCGGACCAATCACCGCCTGATGCTGCGCGCCTGCAAGGGATGCGGGCTCATGCGCTACCCGCCGAGCCACGGCTGCCCGTGGTGCCTGTCGCTCGAGTGGGAGTGGAAGCCGGTGAGCGGGCGCGGGCACATCTACTCCTACGAGGTGGTGCATCACGCGATCCAGCCCGGCTTCAAGGAGTGGACGCCCTACGCGGTGGTGCTGGTCGAACTCGACGAGCAGCGCGGCCAGCCCACGCCGGACGAGGCCCTGCGGGTCATCGCCAACCTGGTCACGCCCGATTTCAAGCCGGAGCCCGAGGCGAACGTGGCCATCGGCAAGCGGGTGCGGGTGGTCTTCCAGGATCTCTCGGCCGACTTCGCCCTGCCCCAGTTCACGCTGACCGACGAGCCGGGCGAGGGCCGGCTCTGGCGCTTCCCCGGCTAGCGCGCACCGCGAGACCGAGCCACACGAGGCCCTGCACCGCCAGGCTCACCGCGAGCGCGAGCAGGAACGCGGCGTCGCGCCCGAGCCCGACCACGCCCCACGCGAGCACCGCGCAGAAGAGCGCGAAGCTCCACATCGCGGGCAGGAACGCCCGCAGGAATCCTACCGCGGCCGGCGCGCCCTGCTGGGCGTGGGTGAAGGCGAGCAGGATGGTGGTGGCGACCGGGAACGGCGTGATCGCCCCGCTCCACCGCGGGCCGAGCCAGCCGGCCAGGCCGGTGACGAACAGGACCAGGGCCACCGCCGCGATCATGCGGAGCGGCAGGTCCCAAGCGGGCGCGCTCGCGGGAGGCGGCGCGTCGGGGAAGGCGGGCAGCGCGAGCGGGGCGGCGCCGAACGCGACGAGGGCGAGCGCGAGGGCCGCGCCCGCGGTCCACGCCACCGCCTGGAGCGCCACCGTGAGGCCCGCGAAGGCGATCCAGCCCACGAGCACGCACACCCACCACGGCCGCGCCACCGCGATCCAGGAGTAGACGACCGCGTAGGCGGCCACCGCGGCGAGGCCCGCGAGCGTCGACCGCGAGGCCTGTGCCACGAATCGATCGCCCTGCTCGAGCGCGAGGAAGAACAGCACCGGCCCCGCCACCAGCGGCAGGGCGTTGAGCCAGCCGCCGAGGCGGGGGCCGAAGCGACGGCCGGCCAGGGTGACCAGGGCGATGAGCCCGGGCACCAGGACCAGCTTGAAGAGAAGGGTCACCCGCGGGTCAGCCGCGCGACGATCTCGTCGTAAGCCTTGTCGGCCAGCGCGCGCACCTCGTCCCGGGTGAGCGGCTGGATCGGGTGGGCCACCATCACGGTCTGGTGCTCACGGGCGCCGAGCGCGTCGGCCTGGGCGCGCGCCGCGCGCTTGAACTCGGTCGAGATGACGGTGGCGGTGGGAATCCCCTGATCCTCGAAGAACACGCTGTCGTGCACACTGCACGTTGTGCAGGACCCTCAGTCGGCGAGGGCCTCGATCACCGCGTCGCTGTGCTTGAGGATCTCCTGGCGCAGGTCGTCCGGGGCGGGCCGCGCGAAGGTCGGCTTCTTCCGGCGCAGCACCTCCCGGGGATGGGCGCGCTCGCGCAGCAGCTCCTCGACGCGGTCGAGCAGGTGGTTGCCCTTCGCCTTCGAGATGTCGAGCAGGGTGATGGTCTTGCCCTCGAGGCTCGCGAGGCGGGTCGCGGTCTTGCGGGGCACCGCGACCGAGTCGGTCGGATCCAGGAATTCGTCGTCGCTCATGATCCCTCCTCCGGCAGGTCGATCTTCCTCCAGATCATGCGCGAGCTCTTGGGAAACGTCCAGCCCGGAATCACCGCGGAGAAGCGCCCGGCGGTGCCCCCGCCCACCACGAACTTGAGGTTGCCCGGCTCGCGGAACTTGGCGATCAGGGTCTCGTCGCGCTCCGGGTGGGGGAACTTGGCGAGCACGTGGGCGGGCAACCCCTCGCCGCCGTCGACGCCCGGGATCAGGTCGCGCACCGGCTTGCGCAGGCGCGTCCACAGGAACTCGCGCATCTCCGCCTTGCCCCAACCGTCATCCGCGATGGTGCGGGCGTGCTCGGGGGACAGCACCACCACGGTGTCGCCGTGGTGGGTCGACTTGTGGTGGGAGATGACCTCGAGCGACTTCGAGATCGTGATCAGCAGATCGCGGGCGGTGCGGCTCATGTGGTCGTACACCCCGTGCGGGGCCTCCCCCGCGAACGCGGCGATCACGCTCTCCCCGGGGCCGAAGCCGTGCTCGACCGCGAGGGAGTCCCACGGGCTCTCCTCCTCGGCCTCCCCGATGCAGTAGGTGTAGCGGCCGGGGTGCGCCATCGTCGACATGCTGACCACGCCCGGGATGGCCCCGCCCAGGTTCACCGCGATCAGGCGCAGCGCGCGCCCGATGGTGGCGTTCGCGCGCCAGCCCGGCCCGAAGAGGCCGGCCCCCGAGTTGACGTCGAGGCGCTTGCGCACCGGCCCGTTGACGATGAAGAGCGGCGAGGGAAAGTTAGTGGTGGCCGAGACCCCGTGGAGGTCGAAGCCCTCGTCGCACATCGCCTCCACCCCCGCCACCACCACCGGCAGGTACTCCGGGCGGCACCCCGCCATCACCGCGTTGATCGCGATCTTCTCGACGGTGGCGCGCCCGAAGTTCGGGGGCACGGTGGCGACCAGCGCGTCGGCGGCCCGGCCGCTCGCCGCGACCGCGGCGGCCACGCGTTCGCGGGTGGGAGGCACCACCGGCAGCCCGTCGGTGACCCCGCGCGCGTAGAGCGCCTCGAATGGATCCGCGGTCACGGCTTGCAGACGCGGAACCCGGCGTAGTCGCCGCGGGCGGTGCTCTTGGTGTCGTCGGAATCGGTGAGCACCGCGATACCGGCGGGGCGCGGGACCTCCGAGCCCCCGAAGTACTTCCGGTAATCCTCGCGGACGTTGACCTGCTCCTCCACCCACTGCCCGACCTTGTCCCCGCCGGTGCGCAGGACCCGCACCTGGGTGTTACCCGCGCTCGAGGTCAGATGGGTGCCGACCGGCACCACCCGGCTCCAGATGTACTTCACGCTCTTCACCGAGACCGGGGTGTGTGGGAAGACCGCGTACACCGAGACCGCGCTGTCGTTCGTCGACGACTTGCGCTCGTCGGAGCCCTTGGGGAGCTCGATGGGCCGCCAGGACCAGGCCAGGATCGGATAGGCCTCGAGGTTCCAGGCCACCTCGCGGCCGGCCTGGACGCCGAGGCGCGTGGCCGCCGCGCGGAGGAAGCGCAGACCGCCCTCCTCCTGGATCGAGTAGACCGACCGGCCCTCCTCCTTGCGCGGCTTCCAGTCCGGAGGGAACTCGCCGACCGAGCCCCGCGAGAAGTCCTCCAGGGCCACGCACTCCGCTCCCGCCGCGGTCCCCGCGCCGGCGCCCCACAGCGCCAGCACCAGCAGCCGGATCAGCGCCCGCGGCGCCACCATGAATGGACGAGCTGGTCCACCACCTGGACCAGCTGCCCCACCGTGCGGCACTCCTTCACGATGTCGCAGGATGGAGTGTAGAGCGGCATCACGCTGTCGCCGATGCCCCAGCCCCACTGGCCCTCGGGATTGAGCCAGATGATGCCCTTCACCCGCTCGCGGATCTGGCGGATCGCCCACGCCTGCGGATCGTTGTAGTTGTTGCGGGCGTCGCCCAGGACCAGCACGGTGGTCTTGCGGTCGAGCGAGTCGAGCTCGGTGCGCACGAACCGGCTGAACGCGTAGCCGAAGTCGGAGCGGCAGTGGTAGTCGACCGACGAGGACTTGAGCGCCCAGTCGATCGCGGTGTCCACCGGGTAGGTGGCGAAGGCCTGGGTCACCTCCGCGATCTCGGAGACGAACACGTAGGAGCGGACGCGGGAGAAGCACTCCTGCAGGCTCCACACCAGCTGCAGCATGAAGCGCGAGGCGTTGCGCACCGAGTCCGACACGTCGCAGAGGGTGACCAGCTTCGGCTTCTCGCGGTGGCGCCGCCGGAAGCGGATCTCCATGGGCACCCCGCCGTACTGCAGGCTCTGGCGGATGGTGCGGCGTGAGTCGAGCCGGCCCTTCTCCTCCTGGCGCTGGCGGAGGGCGAGCGCGTCCTTGATCTTGCGGGCGAGCCGCGCCACCACCGCCTTCATCTGGGCCACCTCGTCGGCGGACAGCGCGAAGAGCGGCTTGTCGGTGAGCACCTCGCGAGTGAGCTTCTCGCCCTGCCGGTAGGCGCGGCGCTCCAGCTCGCGCTCCACGTGCTGGCGGATCATGCGCCGGAAGGCCTCGAGCCGCAGGTCGAGGTAGTTGCGGATGCGCGCGATCATGCCCGGGTCGAGCCCCTTCGCCTCCAGGAGCTGCATGATCCGGCCCAGGTCGCGCTCGATCGCCTCCCAGTCGAACTTGTCGTAGATGCGGCGAGAGAAGTAGCCGACCTGGAGGAAGTACATCAGCCGCTCGAGGCCGGTCCCCTGCCCCTCCTGGCGGATGGCCATCTCCATGTCGCTGCCCTCGCCGCTGAGGAGGAGCTCGGTCAGCTCGTCCATCTCCATGCCCGCCTCGGCGGTGAGGCGGTCGAGCATCTCCTGGATCTTCGGGTCCTCGGGGCCGAGCGCCTTCTTGAGCCCTTCGCCGAGCGCCTGCAGGTCGAGGAAGTAGAGGTCGAAGATGCGGTTGAAGGTGGCGAGGTCGCGCGACTCCTTGACCAGGGTGGTGGCGAGCGCGCTCTTGAAGGTCTCGCGATCCTCGAGGCCGATCTCGGTCGAGGCGGAGAGCGCGTCGAGGGCCTCGCTGGGCGAGATGCGCATCTCGGCCCGCCGGAGATCGCCGATGAACTCTAGAATGCGTTGGTCCATTTATAGTCCGCGTGCGTGAAACGGATTGGCCTGCGGTAGAGCCTCTTCGCCCCTTTGGGGCTCATCGGGGCGCCCGAGCAACCGGGAAGCCATTCGTTCTCGCGCCGCGCGTTCATCGCTTCGGCGCTGCCCACCGTGCAGCATCATCGGGGCCACCCGTGTTCGCTCATCGCGCGAAGTGGACCCAGGAGGACTTGAAGACGTCCTCGCCGCCGTCGCGGGTGACCGGGTAGAGGCGCCCGTCCTCCAGGCGGATGAGCCCGTGGAACGAGCCCTGGGCGATCAGGTGGGTCATGGAGAGCTTCCAGCCGAGCGGGCCGGCGGGCGCATCCTCGTGGCGCTCCATCGCGCGGGTGACGTCGGCGACGTCGCCCACCAGGTGGAGCACCCGCACCGGGCCCTCGCTGCAGCGCAGGCCGAGCACCACCTTGTAGGAGAGCCCCTGACGGAAGGTCTCCACCGTCATCTCGCCGGGATGGAGCAGGTGCGGCACCGCCTCGGGCATCGTGACCCGATAGAAGTCCCGCGGGGACGGATGGACGTAGTAGAAGTGCCAGCGCCCCGCCGCCGAGATCCAGAGCTTGGTGTACTCGCCGAGCTCGCCCGAGATGCAGCGCCCGCCCTCGATGAAGACCGGCCCGGCGGGGCCGAGCTCGGGCAGACGGAGGCGCGGGCTCGGAAACCACAGCTCGCGAAACTCGGTGAGACTCGACCAGCTCCCGCTCATGGGCGACTAGCCCAGGTCGGCCAGCACCTTGTCGAGGGCGCCCTTGACCCGGTCCAGATCCTTCTCGTGCTTCACGAGCATGGTGAGGGTGGCCTCCACCAGGTCGCGATCCAGGGTCTCCGCGTTCAGGATCACGAGCGAGCGCGCCCAGTCCAGGCTCTCCGAGATCGACGGCGCCTTGCGCAGCTCGAGCCCGCGGATGCGCTGCACCGCGGTCACCACCGTCTGGGCCAGGCGCTCCGAGACCTCGGGCACCTTCAGGCGGATGATCGCGAGCTCCTCGTCGGCGGGCGGGAAATCGATGAAGAGGTGCAGGCACCGCCGCTTGAGGCCGTCGGACAACTCGCGGGCGTTGTTCGAGGTGAGCACCACCAGGGGGATCTGGGTGGCGCGGATGGTGCCGAGCTCGGGCACCGACACCTGGAAGTCGGAGAGGACCTCGAGGAGGAACGCCTCGAACTCCGGCTCCGCCTTGTCGATCTCGTCGACGAGGAGCACCACCGGGTCGGCGGACTCGATCGCCTGCAGGAGCGGGCGCGGCGCGAGGAAGCGGTGGGAGAAGAACGCGTCGTCCTGGCCCGAGATCCGCGCCACCGCGTCGGGCAGCGACGGGGCGTCCGCGATCAGCTCGCCGATGCGCTCGCGCAGCAGCTGGGTGTAGAGCAGCTGCTTGGCGTACTTCCACTCGTAGAGGGCCTTGCCCTCGTCGAGCCCCTCGTAGCACTGCAGGCGGATGAGATGCCGCGAGGTCACGTCGGCCAGCGTCTTGGCCAGCTCGGTCTTGCCCACCCCCGCCGGGCCCTCGATGAGCACCGGACGGCCCATGCGCTCGGCGAGGAACACCACCGTGGAGATCCGGCGATTGGCGATGTAGCGGGCGTTCTTGAACTGCTGCTGGACGTCCTCGACGGACTGAAACATGGCGGCTCCCTGGTTGTGAATTGGCGCACAGTGTAGCACAAACGCGCACCCCGGTTGGCGGCCCCTCCCCAACGGTGGGACACTCGTGGCATGGCCATCGATCGCACGTCCGCGGACGCGCGGGCCCGCGCCTACCACCGGCGCCAGCTCGCGCTGTCGATCACCGAGCTGGTCCTCTCCGCGGCCTACCTGATCGCGCTCGTCGAGACCGGCGCGGCGGCACGCCTGGCCGCGCGGCTCACGAACTGGACCGCCCACTGGTGGCTCGCACTCGCGCTGATGGTGCTGGTGCTGGGCGGCGGCTATCGCATCATCAGCCTGCCGCTGGCCTGGCTCGGCGGCTTCTGGCTGCCGCGACGCTACGGGCTGCTGCACCAGTCGCTCGCCCGGTGGACGTGGGACGCCGCGAAGGCCGCCCTCATCGGGGGCGCCCTCGGCCTGCTCGCGGTCGAGATCGTGTACGGCCTCATGCGATGGAGCGCGTGGTGGTGGCTCTGGGGCGCGGGAGTGTTCCTGGCCGGGTACGCGCTGCTGGCCCTGGTCGCACCGGTGTGGCTCGTGCCGCTCTTCTATCGCCTCACCCCGCTCCCCGACGGCCCGCTCAAGAGCCGGCTCCTCGCGCTCGCCGCGCGCGTGGGCGTGGCGGTGACCGGCGTGTGGGTGGTGGACCAGTCCCGCAAGAGCCGCACCGCCAACGCGGCGGTGACCGGCCTCGGTCGCACGCGCCGGATCCTCCTCTTCGACACGCTGCTCGACACGTTCACTCCCGACGAGGTGGAGGCGGTGCTCGCCCACGAGCTGGCGCACCAGCTCCACGGCGACATCCCCCGGGGCCTGCTGGTGCAGGGCACCCTCACCCTCGTGACCTTCTGGGTGGCGTCGTGGGCGCTGCGCGCGGGTGGGGCTTGGCTGGGCCTCGACGGGCCGGCCGACCTCGCGGGGCTGCCCCTCCTCGGCCTCGTCGTGCTGGCGGTGGGCCTGGCCGCGCTGCCGGTGGCGAACGGCTGGTCCCGCCACGTCGAGCACGCCGCGGACCGCTTCGCGCTCGAGACGCTCGGTGAAGGTGCGGGCCCCGGCCCCGCCGCCTTCATCGGGGCGATGGAGCGGCTCGCGACGCTCAACCTCGCGGAGCGCGACCCGCATCCGGTCGAGGAGTTCTTCCTCTACTCGCACCCGCCGATCGGCCGCCGGATCGCCTACGCGCGGCAATTTCCGGTGGGAGTGACCTGACAGAGTGTCCGGGCGGTACCGCTTTGCCCGCATGAGCCCGCCGAGCAACAAATCTAAATACCTGGAATACATGGTATTATTCAGTAGCGACCCGTGGCACTTGCCTTGCTTGGTACGGACCAGACGTTTCTGGGCACACCATGGGGAGCGAACACGATCTAATGGCGCGAGTCAGCAACCGAAGCATGAGCGGCACCACCTCGCTCATCCGTCATCTGCAGATCCTCCGGACGGTCACCGAGGCGGTCAGCCGGTCGCTCGACCTCAACGAGGTGATCCAGAAATCGCTGAGCGCGCTCACCGACGTGACCGGACACGAGATCGCGAGCCTTCACCTCGTCTCGGTGGACGGCAAGACGCTCCTGCTTCGCGGCGAGCGCGGGCTCTCCGATCGGCTGCGTGAGACCAACCAGACGCTGCCGATGGGCCAGGGTCTGATCGGCCGCGTGGCCGCGTCGGGCCGGGTGCGCCGCGTGGACGAGGCGAGCCGGGCCCCCGATCTCCTCCCCGCCGCGCGCGCCGCAGTCTCCGCCGACGGCATCCGCGGCTTCCTCTGCGTGCCGATCCGCGCGCGCCATCGCATCCTGGGCACGCTCTCGCTGGGCCGCCAGACCGACGAGCGGTTCTCGAACGAGGAGGTCGCCCTCCTCGAGTCGACCGCCGATCAGATCGGCCTCGCCCTCGACAACGCGCGGCTCTACTCCGAGACGCGCCTGCAACTCGAGGACCTGCGCCGGTCGCACACCGACGTGATCCGCGCCGAGCGGCTCGCCGCGGTGGGCGAGCTCGCGGGCGGCGTCGCGCACGAGATCAACAACCCGCTCATGATCATCCTCGGGCAGGTGCACCTGCTGCAGCAGTCCCAGGACCACGAGGCGGTCCTGAACGGGCTCAAGGTCATCGACGGGGCCACCAAGCGCGCGGCCAATATCGTGCGCGAGCTCGTGCTCTTCGCGGAACGCTCGCCCCTGCGCCGCGCGCGCTGCAAGGTGAGCGATCAGATCTACAAGGTGCTCTCGCTGCACCAGTCGCGGCTCGAGGGCGCCCACATCACGGTGCAGACCGACTTCGGCGAGGTGCCCGAGATCTGGGCGGACAGCAACCAGCTCCAGGAAGCCCTCTTCCACCTCGTGCAGAACGCCGAGCAGGCGATGTCCGCGTCGCGCGGATCGGGCACCCTCTCCATCCGGGTGCGGCCCGCCGCGGACGGGGTGCGGATCGAGGTCGCCGACGACGGGCCCGGGGTCCCCCAGGACGACCTCGCCCGCGTCTTCAACCCCTTCTTCACCACGAAGGGGCCCGGCGAGGGACGTGGCCTCGGCCTGTCCGTCGCGCACAGCGTGGTGGCCGAGCACGAGGGACGTCTCTGGGCCGAGAACCGGCCCGGGGGCGGCGCGATGTTCGTGATGGAGCTGCCGGTGGGCAGCCCGGCCCCCGATCCCGCGCTCGCTCCCTCCGCCTGACCCGCCGTCCCGCTCCCCGCCCCCGCTCCACCGCCAAGGCGTGGTACCCTCCTTCCTCGTGCGTCCCCCATCCGCCGGCCGCATCCTGATGGCCCTCGGCACCGCCCTCGTCCTCGCCGCCTGTGCCACCGTCGACTCCCCGCGACGCTCGTCGGATGCGTCGAGCGTGCGGTGCCTGAACGACGCGGGCCGGGGCCAGTCAGCGGATCCGTCGCGGCCGCTCTTCTTCATCTTCTGCGCCCAGTCGCCCTGAGCCTGGAGGCCCCCCATGACCACTCTCAAGGATTCCATCTCGCAGGCCGTCGACCGCCTGGCCGACGAGCTCGACGCGCTCTCCCACCAGATCCACGACCACCCCGAGCTGGCCTACCAGGAAGTGCAGGCCTGCGGGTGGCTCAGCGACTTCCTCGCCCGCCAGGGCTTCAAGGTGGAGAAGGGCGTCGGCGGCGTGGAGACCGCCTTCCGCGGCACCATCGAGACCGGCGAGGGTCCGACCATCGCGATCCTCTGCGAGTACGACGCCTTGCCCGGGATCGGGCACGCGTGCGGGCACAACGTGATCGCCACCTCCGGGGTCGGCGCGGGCGCGGCTTTGGCCGCGGTCCGGGCCCAGCTCCCGAAGGGCCGCATCCAGGTCATCGGCACCCCCGCCGAGGAGGGCGGCGGTGGGAAGGTCAAGCTGATCAAGGGCGGGGTCTTCCGGGACGTGGACTGCGCGATGATGATCCACGGCTTCGACCGCACCCTGCTCCACCAGGA